>Ga0302117_10000248_pt1 | contig 22002 bp, 16 predicted proteins | sample AG5_322_MG_FD_203112 | JGI IMG/M metagenome (GOLD analysis project Ga0302117, IMG submission 203112) | Marine microbial communities from Western Arctic Ocean, Canada - AG5_32.2 | ecosystem: Environmental > Aquatic > Marine > Oceanic | place: Canada: Western Arctic Ocean | collected 2017-10-01 | reverse complement strand
TAGGCGCCTGCATCATCTTCGAATGTCGCGACAGCTTCATCGAACAAAGAATCCTGAGACTCTCTGCCAACCACTACTACATTGCCCTTATAAAGTTTAAGTCTCACCTTACCGTTTACGAATTTCTGCGACTCATCGATAAGAGTCTGCAAGGCGATTCGCTCCGGAGAGAACCAATAGCCGTTATATATCAAGGTCGCATAGCGCGGCATCAGTTCATCCTTTAGATGAGCTAACTCACGATCGAGGGTCATGGACTCCATCGCACGATGCCCTTTCAACATAATAGTGCCGCCCGGTGTCTCATAACAGCCGCGAGCCTTCATGCCCACATAACGATTCTCGACTATGTCGGCCCTACCGATCCCGTTTGCTCCACCGACGCGATTGAGTGCTGCCAACACCGTAGCAGGTGACATCCTCTCGCCATCTACTGCCACGATATCGCCACGCTCATATTCCAGCTCGATATAAGTCGCAACATCTGGTGCCGCTTCCGGTGATACAGACCAGAGCCACATATCTTCCTCAGGCTCCGTGCTCGGGTCTTCCAATACGTCACCCTCGTAGGAGATATGGAGTAGATTAGCATCCATGGAGTAGGGCGATTTCGTTCCGAGCTTCTTCTCCACGGAAATGTTGTTCTGGGCACAGTAGGTCAGTAATTTGTCTCTCGAATTCAGATCCCAGGTTCGCCATGGCGCGATTACTTTGATGCCAGGACTAAGCGCGTAGGCACCGAGCTCAAATCTTACCTGATCGTTTCCTTTTCCCGTCGCTCCGTGGGAAATAGCATCTGCATTAGTCTGGGCCGCGATCTCTACGAGTCGCTTAGCAATTAATGGCCGGGCGATGGAAGTACCTAACATATATTCGCCTTCATATACGGCATTCGCACGAAACATCGGATTTACATAGTCGCGTACGAACTCTTCACGCAGGTCTTCTATATAGATTTCTTTAATGCCCATAGCTTCGGCTTTCAAACGCGCTGGCTCCACCTCCTCTCCCTGACCGATGTCGGCAGTGAAAGTCACCACTTCGCAGTCATAGGTCTGCTGCAACCATTTCGCGATTACCGAGGTATCAAGACCCCCTGAATAAGCTAAAACCACTTTGTTTATATCTGACATAACTAAACTCCAAATACCTAGTCACTCTGGCTAAAACCAGAACAAATCAATTTTAGATGCGGCAATTTCCGTCCCTAAACTGAAAGAGTGTTTGCAAATACACCAAGGCCAGAGATTGCCGGCCTTGGCACGAAAAAGGACGCGTATTCTAGCACCAACCACCACTCCTGATCACTACTAACGCGCTAATTCGAATAGTTTGAGGGCAGCGGAGACAAATTGGCTTAAACAGTCAAACCTGAAAAACGCACCTCAATATAGATTTCAACCGCTTACCTCCAGATATCGCTAAAATTTCGATCAGAAAACTGCGGCTGCATGCATTTTTCTGGTCGAGGAGCGTTGCACAGTGATGTGCAACCATTGCCGCTCGGGGCAATGCGAGTGCGCCAAAAACAAGTAAAATGACACTTTCACGCCAGCTTTTGGTGCACGACATGCTGAAAAGTCAGGGATAACTTTTCAGCATCAACTAAATGGGTAATTCAGCTACCTGGCTAATTCCGTTACAATAGGCTAGCAATCTCGCCTTAGAAGACACAGAAGCACGTATCAATGAGCCTCACAACTCTCAGCATTACCCAGCCAGATGACTGGCACTTACATCTGCGTGACGGTGAGGCACTCAAGACTACCGTTGCCCATAGCGCGCGAGTTTTTGGCAGGGCAATCGTCATGCCCAACCTCAAGCCGCCGGTAACCACCGTGGCGCAGGCGCTTTCCTACAGGCAGCGAATTGTTTCCTTCGTGCCCCAAGGAAGCACTTTTGATCCCCTTATGACCCTCTATCTAACTGATCAAATTGACTCGCAGGAAATACAGCGAGCGCATGAGGAAGACAGCTTAGCGGGCATCAAGTTCTATCCCGCAGGGGCAACTACCAATTCCCAGAGCGGCGTGGCCGAGCTCGAATGTGTCTATCCCGCTCTGGAGAAGATGGCAGAAATTGGCTTGCCACTTCTTATCCATGGGGAAGTCACCGATGCCGAGATAGACATCTTCGATAGAGAGCGCATCTTTATAGAGACCGTCCTCGCGCCACTGACACAAAGGTTTCCAGACTTAAAGATTGTCCTCGAGCACATCACCACTAAAGATGCCGTAGAATTTGTAACAGGGCAAAGCGAAAACATAGCAGCCACGATTACACCGCATCATTTGCTACTCAATCGCAACGACTTATTGGTAGGTGGGGTCAGGCCTCACTTTTATTGCCTGCCAATACTGAAAAGAAACATCCATCAGCGCGCTCTTATTACAGCGGCCACTGGCGGAAATCCAAAATTTTTCCTCGGCACTGATTCTGCGCCACACTCGACAGAAACCAAAGAGACTTCCTGTGGCTGTGCCGGAATATATTCTGCCCATGCCGCTCTCGAGCTCTATACAGAGGTCTTCGAGGCAGAGGATGCACTCGACAAACTGGAAGGCTTCGCGAGCTTCTTCGGTGCCGATTTTTACAACCTGCCCCGCAACCAGGTTCAAATCACACTTAGCAAAACACCTAGCATTGTACCCGCAGAATTCTTACTCGGTAGCGGCAGTGTCATACCCATGCGTGCAAACGAGTCCATATCTTGGTCCGTAGAAGAGGCAACACAATGATCGACTCGGACCCAGAAGAAGAAGACAATCACCTACTCGCGAATAGATTTCGCGCATTCCTACCAGTTGTAGTAGATATCGAAACTGGCGGATTTAATTCGCAGACAGATGCGATTCTAGAAATATCTGCCGTGATATTGGGTATGGATGAGAAGGGAATTATTGACATAGAGCAAACTTTCTTCCAACGCGTCATCCCCTTTGAGGGCTTAAAGCTCGAAGAAGCTGCACTTAAATTTACCGGCATAGATCCTTTTCATCCGCTTCGCATCGCGCGACCCGAGAGAGAGGTCATGAAAACGATGTTTGACATGATTCGCGATGCGGTAAAGACCAAGCATTGTAAGCGGGCCATATTGGTCGGTCACAACGCACACTTCGATCTAGGATTCGTGAATGCCGCCAGCGAAAGGCACAACTTCAAGAGAAACCCGTTTCATCCTTTCTCGTGTTTCGACACCGCCACACTAAGCGGCTTGGCATTTGGGCAGACTGTTCTCGCCAGGGCGTGTGAGGTGGCGGGAATTGACTTCGACAACGAAGAGGCGCACTCCGCACGCTACGATGCACATAAGACAGCCGAGCTGTATTGTCAGATCGTTAATACCTGGCAGGAACTCGGTGGCTGGCCTCTTGGCAAGAAGTAGATAGCTGAAAATGAAGTAGCTAGGACAGCATACGGATGTTTGAAAACCATTTCTTCTCAATCGATAGCTCTATATCGATAGCAGTGCTTCAACTGAACTTAAGAGTCGTCTTCAACTGTATCAACCAAAGTCTGTAATTCACCTTTCTCATGCATCTCGGTGATGATATCGCAACCGCCTACCAGTTCGCCTTTGACGAACAACTGCGGAAAAGTCGGCCAGTTTGATATAGATGGCAACGTAGAGCGCACATCTGGATTCGCCAAAATATCAACATAGGCAAAGCGCTTGCCGCAAGACATTAATAATTGTGTTACCTGCGATGAAAAGCCACACTGAGGCTGCTCAGGATTACCCTTCATGTAGAGCAGAATGCTATTGGAATCAATTTGCTCTTTGATAGTATCTTCAATGCTCATTAGTACTGCCCCGTTTTCCTATTGATAACTTATTTAAAGTGCTTGCTCAGTTTCTCTTCTGAAAACTGCTTGCGAACACGCAAGTTTACAACGGCTAGTGCGTTTTGTCAGTATTGCTGTTTGCTTCGCTGCTGTATTCGCTATGGCGACCGCATCAAGCTAATTAGCAGGCTCGACCCTATTGACTAGTTCGCCTCAGCCGGCTCCGGCGAATCGAGAGCGAAAAACCCAAGGCCTAACACGTCGGGAAGTGTCTCCTCGGCTAACTTCTTATAGATAGCCTCGACTAAAGCGGTGTTTTAGAAGCTGCGGGCCTCTAGCCACCATACTGATCCCCCAGAGTCGCGACATTACTCGAAAACCGGTTGAGGTAGACCGTGTAATCTTTTTTAGGGAGTATGCCGGCCTCATGGAGTATGAATGCGCCGTGCATAAACAACGCATGGTCATTGATCGTATGCGAGAGCATCCGCTTCTGCGAGCTTGGCATATTTGGGTAATGCCGAAGACCAGCCGCGCAAGTCTCAGAAAAATTTGTATCGAACAGGTGAGTCTTCTGCGCACGATATCCTGTGTAGATAGCTACTCGACTTGCCGTGGAAAGCGCCGAAGTGTTCTGGCGAATCTGATTAGCTAGGTAGATCAGCGTAACGACGACGGCAATTCCACCGATTAAGTCGCCCAGCTTGCCAGATTTTGAAGCTGTGCTAGTTTTTCCCTACAACTGCGCAATTAGGACGAAGGTAGAGGCTAGCCAGGGGATTTCAAGTTATTAGTTTTCCCCATGCTCCGCCGCCCGGCGTTTCTATAAGCAACCTATCGCCCTTCTTTACTGTGATCGAGCACTTTCCCGGAAGTGCCTCGCCATTCAAAGAGTTCCTTCCCTTCATGCCCGCGCCTCCTTCGTTAAGACCCCATGGAGAGATAAGCCGACGCTCGCTAAGCAGAGTCAGCTGGGCTTGATCAAGAAATTCATACTCACGGACAATGCCTTCGCCGCCGCCATGTTTACCCTTGCCACCACTGTCCGGGCGCACTGCATAGCGGTGCACACGCAGCGGGTAGTGCATCTCCAAACTCTCCACTGGGGTGTTCAAGGTATTGGTCATGTGGCTGTGCACCGCATCGCGACCTGCAGCTGCTGGTCCGCCACCAATTCCGCCGGCCAACGTCTCATAATAGTCCCAGCGGCTACCCGCCTTATCATCTATGTAGCCCATAGCAACGTTGTTCATGGTGCCCTGACTCGCGGCCGGAATCCTATCAGGTAGTGCCTGCGCCAACGCACCGAAGACAAGATCAACGAGTCGGCTGGATGTTTCCACGTTACCTGCGGCTACGGCCGCGGGTCGATTGGCATTTACGATTGAGCCAGCTCTAGTGCGCAGATGGATTCGTTGAAACAATCCCTCACAAGCGGGAGGGTCTCCTGGCAATAAACAACGCACGCAATAAAATGCTGCCGCCGCGACTACGGATTCTGGGCAATTCAAATTCCCTGCGACCTGTTCCGAGCTATCGCGAAAGTCTAATTCCAAGTGATCCGGCCTAATTCGCAGCGTGAGCGCCAGTTTTATATTCGACTGACCGCAACCATCATCATCCAAGTAGTCTGTGAAGCTGTACTCCCCCACTTGCAATCCAGCAATAGTCTTGGCTGTAATACGATCAGCGTAGTCATTCAATTCCTTCATTCCCTGCTCGTAGTCGCTCGTACTCATCCCCACTAACAAGGATTGTAGCCGCTGCACTCCAAGTGTATTCGCGCCAGCTTGTGCTGCGAAGTCACCGCTTAGCGAATCCCCCTGCATCTGTAAAAGTGAGAGCGTTTCCTGCTGCAATTTTCCAGACTTGAATAACAGTGTTGGCGGAATTATCTGCCCTTCCTCTTCCAAGCTTGAAGAAATAGGCATCGAGCCGGGCGTATCACAGCCAATATTTGCGTGATGTGCCCTGTTTGCAACAAACCCAATTAAACCCCGCCCCTGTTCGACAAATACCGGGGCGATCAGTGTTACGTCTGGCAGGTGAGTTCCTCCTAAATAAGGATCGTTGAGTACCAGCATATCGCCGCCGGCCCATTGTCTATTCTCGATGATGGATTCCATAGCGAACGCCATGCTACCCAGATGCACAGGTATATGGGCCGCCTGCGCGAAGAGCTTGCCGCTTTTCGAGAACAAGGCGCAGGAGAAATCCAAGCGGTCCTTAATATTGGGCGAAAACGCCGTGCGCCGAAGCACGGTGCCCATCTCATCGCAAATGGCTGAGACGCGACTGGAGAAGAGCTTTAGTTCTATTGGGTTCATACTTTGCTATCCAATCAGCTACTCAATTACCTGTTCAATTACCCACCTGGACAATTGCCCCGGCCAGCAGTTCTAGTTAAAATGCAATCATTCAACAGGTGGCGCTAGCTGCCTTTTTTAGTTTTTGGCTCTGCGAATTCATCACGACCAGCAAACTTGGTTGATCGATCTGAGCCCGGAAACTTCCAATATTCTATAAGCAGATACAATCGATGAGTGTAAAACATTTTCTTACCCTGCAGGACTTCAGCAGCGATGAATTGAATCATATTATTCAACGTGCCAGCGAACTAAAGAAGAATCCAGAATTAGCGGTCACGCAGCCGAGGAAGACGCTAGGACTGATTTTCGAAAAATCTTCGACAAGAACTAGGCTTGCGTTCGAAGTCGCTATGAACCAACTCGACGGTTCGGCGGTGTTTCTTGCCACTGCAGACTCACAACTTGGCAGAGGCGAGCCTATAGAAGATAGCGCACGAGTGCTCGCTGGCATGGTGGATTGCGTTGCTATACGTACATTTGAGCATGAGAAGCTGATGCGCTTTGCAGAGTATTCCAGCGTCCCTGTCATCAACGCGCTCACCGATGACTTTCACCCCTGCCAATTACTCGCCGATGTGCAGACTTTTGTTGAACACCGAGGGAGCATAGCCGGCAAGACAGTTGCGTGGATAGGTGATGGCAATAATATGTGTCACTCCTACATTAACGCAGCGGACAAGTTCGATTTCCAACTTAACATCGCCAGCCCTGAAGACTTCGAGCCGAACGCCGAATTGGTCAATACACACAAGAATCGTGTCCAGCTTAGTCGAGATCCCAAGACAGCAGTGCTTGGCGCAGATTTAGTTGTCACCGATGTATGGGCATCAATGGGCCAAGAAAAGGAGCAGGATCAGCGTATTACGAGTTTCTCAGGGTTTCAGGTAGATGCGCAGCTGATGGCTCTAGCGAATTCTGACGCCCTATTCATGCACTGCCTTCCAGCACATCGAGGCGAAGAAGTGAGCGCCTCAATTCTCGACGCGAACGACAGCGTGGTATGGGATGAGGCAGAAAACCGCATGCATACGCAGAAGGCGCTTATCGAGTACCTTCTTTCCCAGTAATATGACGGTTTTCCATCGAATGGTGCACCACTATATGTAGGGGTGCACAATATCAAGACAATCGCCTGATTTAGCACGAGTTTTAGTCCCTTTTCTGCACTTTTTTGAGTTGCTAGCTCAGTCTGCGATTGCTTTCGAGCTAATCCTTTTTTTTTCCAATGACAACAACAGCCTACTCACAATTTACCCACATATTACCCACAGATAAAATACTTGCATTAACGTGCTAAGCGCATTATCTTGTGTATTCGATTTATGCCTTGTCTATATATTGTATTAGTTAGGCGAAAATCAAGAGCTTGCATCTCTTAGAGATACTAATAAAAATTATTGCAATGCTGGGTGGTTAGCTATGTTTTACCTCCCAATAATAATAGAAGCACTTGATCATAAAGGACTTTTTAGCCTTATGTTCGGACTTATCTTTTGAGTTCCCAAAAAAATTCAAAATATAGCTAAAGTCCTGCCGCAAAAACACAATATATAGTGTATGGCTTACCGATTTTCGGCCACGAGATCTGTTTGTACCGATTTCGCTGCCAAACCTGGCCAGACGGGTTCTATTTCGCCGCAATATTTGAGATGGCGAGATCTGAGTCAGTAAGTTTTGACCCCTAGTAGGTTTGACCCAAAGCGCTTAACTTATTTAAGCCAATAAAAATAATACAGTTACTTAAGAATATTTAGCAGTAGATACCAATTTCGGAGCCAATAATGCAGACAGATGTACAGACGGCAGTTGATCCTGCCTCCACCGCCACCTCAGCAAACAACGAACCAGCAACTCTTTCAGCGACAGCCCCCGGACAGATACGTGTTATTAAACGTAACGGCTCCGTGGTTAGCTACTCTGAATCCAAGATCTCGGTAGCGATTACGAAGGCCTATTTAGCCGTTGAGGGTGGAAACGCTGCAGCCTCGTCGCGCATCCATGAATCGGTCAAGCAGTTAGGCACCCAGATTACGGAAATTTTTCGTCGTCGCATGCCTTCCGGCGGCACGATCCATATTGAAGACATTCAGGATCAAGTTGAACTCGCCCTAATGCGCACTGGCGAACACAAGATTGCAAGAAGCTATGTTATCTATCGCGCCGATCATGCGCGCATTCGCGAGCAGAAAACCGAGGAGGCAAAGCCTAGTCAGGCCGCAGTAATTATCACTCTAGACAACGGCGAAAAAGGCCCCTTAGATACACAGCGCCTTCAGACCGTCATCAACGAAGCCTGCGAAGGACTAGAAGATGTCTCTGCCGAGGACATCTATCAGGAAACACTTAAGAATCTCTACCCTGGCGTAAAAATGGAAGACGTTCGCACCTCACTGGTGATGACCGCTCGCACCATGGTGGAAAAAGACCCGAACTACTCTTTCGTAACAGCTAGACTGCTGATGGACACTATCCGCGCCGAAGCCCTTGGCTTCCTTGGAATCGCAGAATCGGCCACTCAGTCTGAGATGCACTATCGCTACGCTGCAACCTTGAAGCCTTATATAGAGAAAGGCGTAGAGCTAGGCCTGATCTCACCTCACCTATTAGAGTATGACCTAGGCATCCTTGGTGAGGCACTGCAGGCGGATCGAGATATGCAGTTTACCTACCTCGGCCTACAGACACTTTACGACCGCTACTTTATTCACAGCAATGACACGCGCTTCGAGCTACCACAAGTATTCTATATGCGCGTCGCGATGGGCTTAGCGAGCAATGAAGAGAACCGAGAAGAGCGTGCGATCGAGTTTTACAACCTGCTCTCTAGCTTTGATTATATGGTCTCGACTCCCCAACTATTTAATTCCGGCACGCTGCGCCCGCAACTCTCCTCTTGCTTCCTAACTACTGTGCCAGATGATCTGCACGGTATTTATTCGGCTATCAGAGACAATGCCATGCTTTCCAAATGGGCTGGCGGACTTGGCAACGATTGGACTCCGGTACGTGCACTAGGCGCCCACATCAAGGGAACCAACGGTAGGTCACAAGGCATCGTTCCTTTTCTAAAGGTCGTTAACGACACGGCGGTAGCGGTAAACCAAGGCGGCAAGCGTAAGGGTGCCGTATGTGCATACCTAGAGACTTGGCACTTGGATATCGAAGAATTCCTCGAGCTGCGCAAGAACACAGGCGATGAAAGGCGTCGTGCTCATGACATGAACACAGCAAACTGGATACCTGATTTATTCATGAAGCGGGTGTTCAGCGATCAGGATTGGACACTCTTCTCACCGAATAATGTTCCCGAATTACACGACCTTCACGGCAGGGAATTTGAAGAAGCCTACGTTGAATATGAGCGCAAGGCGGCGGCTGGCGAGATTGAGGTCTACAAGACTATTAAGGCTGGCGACTTATGGCGCAAGATGATTTCGATGCTGTTCGAGACTGGACACCCTTGGATCACTTTTAAAGATACTTGCAACGTGCGCTCTCCGCAGCAGCATATCGGTGCGATTCATTCCTCGAACCTTTGTACAGAAATCACTCTGAATACAAACAAGGATGAGATCGCCGTCTGTAATCTCGGCTCAGTGAATCTAATGAACCACGTCTCTGAGTCCGGGCTGGATCAGGAAAAACTGAAGTCAACGATTAAGACAGCGGTACGCATGCTGGATAACGTCATCGACATCAATTATTACTCCGTACCTCAGGCGAAGAACTCGAACCTCAAGCACAGACCAATTGGCATGGGCATCATGGGCTTTCAGGATGCCCTATACATGCAGCGTATCCCCTACTCCTCCGATCAGGCTGTAGAATTTGCAGATATATCAATGGAGGTGATTAGTTATCACGCTATTCAGGCCTCTAGTGATCTCGCGGAAGAACGCGGCCGCTATGAAACTTATGATGGCTCGCTCTGGGATCAAGGCATACTTCCGATCGATTCTCTCAAGCTTCTTCAAGAAGAGCGCGGCGAAGAATATCTAGACGTCAACATGGAGCAACGCCTCGACTGGGGTAGCCTTCGGGCACGCATCAAAGAAACAGGCATGCGTAACTCTAATGTGTTGGCTATCGCGCCGACTGCCACCATCGCAAACATCATCGGCGTCTCGCAATCTATCGAACCCACATATCAAAACTTATATGTGAAATCGAACCTGTCCGGCGAATTTACCGTAGTAAACCCATTTCTCGTTCGCGACCTGAAGCAAGCAAAGCTTTGGGACAGCGTGATGGTAAACGACCTGAAATACTATGAAGGCAGCGTACAGAAGATCGACCGGGTTCCTGATGACATCAAGCACATCTATGCTACTGCCTTCGAGGTAGAGCCTCGCTGGCTTGTTGATGCTGCGAGCCGACGGCAGAAGTGGATCGATCAGGCGCAGTCACTCAACCTTTACGTAGCTGGTGCAAGCGGCAAGAAACTTGACATCACTTACCGCATGGCTTGGTTAAGAGGCTTAAAGACTACCTATTATTTACGCGCACTTGCGGCGACAACGACTGAGAAGTCTACGGTGTCTGATAACAGCCTGAATAAGGTATCTAGCGGCGAAGCCGCGGCGGCACCCTTGGCGTGTTCACTAGATGATCCAGAATGCGAAGCGTGTCAGTAACACTATTGACAACAGCAGCGCAGAAATAGCCTGCGCAAGATACTGTGCTAACGATTTTTCTAGCATTAAATAATAGAAGTAAGAAAAAGAATTAAGGAAAACTATGCTGTCATGGGATGAATTCGAACAGGAGGACGGGGCCGCGCCACTAGTTAAAGCCGCCGCGTTAGAGCCTGCCAAAACTGAAACCGTTAACCAGGAGTCAATCTCACTCGTTACCGAAACACCAGTTGCTCTCGTTAGCCCACGAGAACAAGTCGCAAACTTCCAATCGAGTCTTGATGCCTCGGAAGAGGAGAGAAATGCTAATGCCCTGCAGAAGGCTATAGACGATTTAGAAGAACTCAATATCGAAGTTGGTTTGGAAGAGCTTGAAGGCTCGGCAAATCGAGTCGCGGTTGACGATAAGCGCATGATTAATTGTCGCGCCGATTTAAATCAGCTTGTTCCATTCAAATATGACTGGGCTTGGCAGAAATACCTCGACGGTTGTGCAAACCACTGGATGCCTCAGGAAGTTAATATGACGGCGGACATTGGATTATGGAAAACCCCGAACGGGCTTACCGATGACGAACGCCTGATAGTAAAGCGCAACCTCGGATTTTTCTCTACCGCTGATTCGTTAGTTGCCAACAACTTGGTGCTAGCAGTCTATCGCCTAATCACTAATCCTGAATGCCGGCAGTACATCTTGCGCCAGGCTTTCGAGGAAGCTATTCACACTCACGCCTATCAATATTGTATCGAGTCCCTTTCCATGGACGAGGGCGAGATTTTCAATATGTACCACGAGGTGCCTTCGGTAGCGAAGAAGGCTGCTTGGGGTCTTAAATACACGCAAGAATTAAGCGATCCAAAATTCAACACAGGTACAATTAAAAATGATCAGGCTCTACTCAAAAACCTGATCGCGTTCTACTGCTGTCTGGAGGGTATATTCTTCTACTGCGGTTTCACCCAGATCCTTTCCATGGGTAGACGCAACAAGATGACGGGAACCTCGGAGCAGTTTCAATACATTCTTCGCGACGAATCTATGCACCTAAATTTCGGCATCGACATGATCAATCAGATCAAGTTGGAAAATCCGCAACTCTGGACTGACGAGATGAAGGAGCAAGCTACGCAGATGATTTTGCAAGCTACAGCTCTAGAAATCGAATACGCACGAGACACTATGCCGCGTGGCGTACTCGGTATGAACGCTGCGATGATGGAAGAGTATTTACAATTCATCGCGAATCGAAGACTCATTCAGATTGGTCTGCCTGAGCAGTTTGCTGGAGTTGCGAACCCGTTTCCTTGGATGTCTGAAATAATGGATCTGCGCAAGGAAAAGAACTTCTTCGAAACTCGAGTCATCGAATATCAAACTGGCGGTGCTTTGACCTGGGATTAGGGTCTGGCACTAAGATTTAGTATCGACTCCCTAGAGTCTGTACCAAATGGAGCACACATGAGCGAAAAAAAATACGCTGACGACGACCCGGAACGCACTCTCGTCACGCTAGATCAGCTTAGTCAAACTATTGAGGTTATGACTAGCGTAGTGAATAGACTGCGACGTCATTTAAGCGATCAGATCAAATTCCAGATTGAGGCGCAAGAAGAATTAGAAGCGCTTGCTGCCCTGCAGATCGAATCTCCTGTGCAGACAGCCACTGGTGAGTCTAACGGCGAGAAGAGCGAACAAGAACTGCAGCGAGATCGCAAAAGAGAGAGTTTTGTGGTAGAAATTAGCCAACAAGAAATAGAGCCCACTCGCAAATCCACAAAGATCCTCCACTAAGCTGCCTGTCTTGCGGCAAATTGAAGCGGCCACGTACTAGACATGACCAAGCCCATAGGTGCCATCGTATTAGCGGCAGGTTTCAGCAGCCGCTTTGGTAGTAGCAAACTACTCGCAGGGCTATCGAGCGGAAAAACGGTTTTCCAACAGACCGTGGAGCGAATTGCCGAGGCACTCCCGGAGCGACTCGTCGTTACACAGCCTGAGATGATTCCACAGCTCCAAAAATTAGCACCGGGAACATCAATCCTCAGTTTCGAAAATGCCGATCAAGGAATGGGGGCGACGCTGGCTTTTGCCGCACAGCAAATTGGAGATTGGGAGGGCTGTGTAGTTTGTCTCGGCGATATGCCTTTTATCAAGACCTCAACTTATCGAAGTATTGCCGAGCTAGTCACCGCAGACTCCATTGTTACCCCAACGTTTAACTCTACAATGGGAAACCCCGTCGCCTTTGGTAGAAACCTTTACACAGATCTAGTAGCGCTAAAGGGCGATAGCGGAGGCAGAATGCTCACGAGTATGTATCCACAGGCTGTTCGAGAGCTGCAAGTCTCTGATCAGGGAATACTACAAGATATCGACACTCTGGAAGAACTGGCCCTTTATCAGGACTCCTAACGAATTCCGGTGCTGCACTGCTTAGCGATAAATTCAGGGACTTAAGTAGAGCCTTATTGCATGCGGAGTCGATTTCGCCCTACAATCTTTGCATTGACAGGATTTGTACTCCATGAAGAAAATAAAGAACGAAAGTGAATTCCTAAAAGAAGCGATCCGAGTTGGCGTGCGCTATTTCGAAGCTCGTGGCGCTGGTAAATTCGAGACTACAGATCATGTAGATATCAAGGTGCGTGCGATCTACCTGCTACTCGTTAAAGACGATGTCATTCAACCCCTAGCAACACCTGATGAGAGCGTGCTTAATATGCGCCACAAGCTATCGATTTGGATTTCCAAGAACCTTCCCGCTGATCATCACCTGCTGCAGTAGACTTCCATGCCTCAATCTACTATTCCCAGTCTTCTCCTGCTAATTTTTAGTCTGCTTACCTTACTAAGCACAGCGATAGCAGATACTTCTACGGCATTACAGTCCATGGAGGATTCACAGAACCCTCTCGTACGAATAAGCACATCACAGGGTGAAATATATCTTGAACTCTTCCCACTTGAGGCACCTAGTAATGTAGAAAATTTTATTGCGCTGGCCGAGGGAGAGAAAGAATTTACAAATCAGGACACTGGCGCACCAATTCAGGCTAGATACTACAATGGCATGCGCTTTCATCGCGTGGTGCCGGGCTTCATCATTCAAGCAGGCAGCCCAGCATATAACCCTTTGGGACTTCAAGTTAATCTCGTCGACGACGAGATTAACGCGAATGCTCTGGGCCTAAATCGAATATCGGCACTGAACCCGGACGGCAGCTTCGCCGATGTGCTTAACATTCAATCGAAGCTGGGTTTCCATGAGGCAATACTGACGCCACTTTATTCACAACGAAATATCACAGACATCGAGGCGGCATTGAGCAGACAGTATCAGATCCTCGAAACACTTCAGAATCTGAGTGTAAAATCGGTCTACGAGAATCAAGGCTACCGCTACGATGATTCTCTACAGAGTCGGCCTATTGAACGTGGCACCGTAGCTCTGGCGAATTCCGGCCCGGATAGCAATGGCCCTGAGTTTTTCATAAGCCTTACAGCCGCCGAGTGGCTTTCTGGAAAATACACGGTTATAGGGAAAGTTGTCGAGGGTCAGGAAGTGATGGATAGCATCGGCAACACCGCTATCGACCCGAATCAATTTTCGAGCCGTAGCACCTTGATATACTCAGTGCGTAAGGCAAACTAGTAAAAAAATCTGCTAATTTTGGAGCTGCTATGTCGAAGAAAAAAGCCAAAAAGAACTCCGAACGAGGCACCTATGCCCTCTGCATAACTACCGGGCTCATCTTAGTCGGCCTAGGGCTTGGTCCACTTCTCGGTAACGTACTGGCATCGAGCGCCATCGGGGTGTTGGCTGGTAGTGTCGCCGGTTACCTTATCATTAACCACAAGTCGGGCCGATAAAGCTAGCAGCTCAGAACAGCCAAACCTGTTTCGCTACTGGGTAGAAGCTTAGTCTATCTCTTCCATGAATATCTCTCGTCTATAAGGAGGCATAGATTCTAGGATCGTCTTTCCATATCGCTTGCTAACTATGCGTTCGTCGAAAAGCGTTATCTTGCCTTTGTCCGATTCACTGCGCAGCAATCTCCCACTGGCTTGAACGAGCCGAAAAGCCGCGTCGGGCACAGCCAGAGTCATAAAGGAATTGAGCCCCTGCTGTTCGATCCACTCCGATAGAGTCATTTCAATCGGATCATTCGGCACGGCAAAAGGAATTTTAGCTATCAGTACATGGGTGCAATATTTTCCTGGCAGATCGACTCCCTCTGCGAAGCTAGACAAGCCAAAGATCAGACTGCCCTCTCCCTTGTCTATTCGTTGCCGATGATATTTTATTAATTGCGACTTCTGAAAGTCATCTTGGCATAAGACTAGATCGCGCCACAATGGGGGCAGCTGCTGCATAACATCCTGCATCTGTCGTCGACTAGAAAAAAGCATGAGCGAAGCGCCAGACTTATCTACTATTCTAGGAATTGCTTTTACGATGAAATCAGTGTGTTTCTCTGAGTTCGATGGCTCGCAGTGCATCTTGGGAATAACCAGGCTCGCAGAATTCGCAAAATCGAATGGGCTTAGAATGCTTAAATAGTGGGTATGCTCTGGCAAACCTGCTCGCATCTGCAACATATCGAAATTCCCCAAAGATGAAAGCGTAGCAGAAGTAAGTACCGCGCCAGCACAATTATCCCAGAGTCGTTGCTGTAGATTATCTGCGGCCAAAACTGGGCTAGAAGACAAACCTATATCAGCAAAATTTTCATTTGTATTATAGCTGAGCCACCTCGCTATCGGCGCCTTTCCTTCAGTGTCTGCGGATGCATAACTTAGCCAAAGCCCCAGATTCGATTCTGCTCGCTTCTGTTGCGAGCCTATCAGTGGAAACCACTGTTCAGCGAGTTGTCTACGCTTTACATCGCCCCCATCCTCCATCGCCTCTTTCAAGTCATCACTTATGCTTTGAAATGCAGCTCCTAGACGCGCAAAAAAACTCGCAAGGTTGGCGGCTATAATTTTCACTTCCTCAGGCACGACTCCGAGGGCGAATGCATGTTGGATTCGATTGTCATAACTATCCGCCTGACCTATCGACTCAAGGATCTGCTCCAGTATTAACCATGCATGGTCGAGCTGCTCCCTAGTATTGGCGAGCAATTTCTGCAGTGATTTCTGAGTTGTCCCATCGATGAAGTCATCCTTGAGTAAACGTAACGACACAGTATCGGTACGCTCTAACCAAGTAGTGGTTGCCTTGATTCGAGTGTAGGCAGAGAAGTGGTTATTGCTCTTTAGTGGCAGGTGATGCGCCTCATCGAAAATATAGATGCACTTCTCAGGCTCAGGGAGAATGACCCCTCCGCCCAAAGCCAGATCGGACAAGACTAGATCGTGATTACTAACGATACAGTCTGCCTTGTCCATGGAATCCCGAGCTTGGTAGAAACAACAGTTGCTAAAGTGACTGCACTTCGGCCCCATACATTGTGCATTCTCTACAGTTACTGGCTTCCAGTCGGTATCACTAAGCGCGGTTTGCCAGTCGTCCCTATCTCCTTTCCAATTACCCGTACTCAGCTGATCTAACATCTTCTCGTAGAGCGCATGGTCTCCGTCGGCTGGGCCATCCAATTCTTCCCCATACAAATCCATCATCGCTTGCATGCTGTCATTGCCTCTAAGCAACATATCAAGTTTAGCGAGGCACAAATACCGCCCCCTACCCTTTGCTAAGGAATAGCTAAAACTAAGATCAGAGCCTTCCAATATTTCTGGAAGGTCCTTGAGCACGACCTGTTCTTGAAGCGCGACCGTGGCTGTGGCGATCACAACTTTGTAATTTAGCGCCTTGGCAAGCGGCAATACCGCAAGTACGTAAGCCATCGTTTTACCCGTGCCAGTGCCCGCTTCGACCACGCAGATCGGGGCCTCGGATTCGTCGTCGGTGAGGGTCGACAAGGTCTTTGCGATCTCAGCGATCATCAAACGTTGACCATAACGCGGTGTGAGGTCTCTCGATTTAAGCAATTGACGATAAGTGGACTGAATATCCTTCTTTACGTCATCCGCCAACATCGAGCTGTGTCCTTAAGAATTTTTCTGATATAGCTAATTGATCAACGAATTATAGCATTTGTATGCCAGTTTCCTGTGAATTTATCGGAATTTACCTTCAAGAGGGCTCTTTTCTGTTTTGATTGAAACAACATCTGCTACACTCGTGTCTTAGTTAGTTAACGCGCTCATTCGACTGATAAGTCAGTAGAGAAATCATAATAATCCAGTTAAATTCTTCGGTTCGTAGTACATGACAACTGCCTCAAATCCTGTATCTCCCCTCATAGATAACACTTGGCTGAATCAAGACTCAGCACAGCGTCTTATTTCTATTGAGAAAATAGACCTCAAAGAACCAGGCACTGCTGAATTCTTTCTCAAAGTGGCACAAGAGGATGAGCATGAAGCTGTGCGCTGCCGCGCCATTGCACGCATCATCGAGTTCGGAGCACTCGAACAACTACAAAGCGTTGGCGGGACAGTACAGAAAAATGCTCAGCAGCAAGTCTACCGAATTGTCGCAGGCACATTGGAAAGCAATCACAGCGAAATCGAGCGTATCGAAAAGTTAAAACAACTACCCAGTAACGGGGTTAAGCAAGTAGCTCTGATAACAAAATTGAAGACAATTGGGAGCCTGGCAGTCGGTGCAGTAGCACAGAACGAAGAGCTTGCTGATATTTGCCTATTCGCAGGCAGTGTTCATGTGCGCAAGACTGCCGCAGTCAAAATCACCGACACTCAACTGCTCAAAGAGATTTTAGCCAAGGTCACAGGAAAAGATAAAACCCTCACCAAAACAATCGCGAGCCGGCTAGCTGCAGACTCTAGCAATGACGGCGAAAAAAGCAGTGCCGCTACTGAGGCTGAACCCAAAACTAAGAAAGATGAAGTCGCGCCGAAAACAGCAGACAAGCCGGCAGACACCAAGAAAGCAAAAATAGAGAAAGCTGAAAAGGTTGAGAAAGTTGACGTCCCGCTCGTAGAGCCCAGCATTGAATTCGATGCTGCTGAAAAGGAGGCCGTAAAGCTTAGCTACAAAAACACTGCCCGACTATTTGAAATTCGTTCGCAACTAAGAAAATTGCAAGCCAGACTAGCGGATACCGATACGGCGCTTGCTGCAAAGGTTGAAAACCTGCAGACAGGCATCGCGGAAAAGATTACCAAGAACAATGAATACCAGGAACAACTGAAGGCGAAAACCAAGGAGCTTCTCACCTCACTCACCGAGGCTCTCGAGTCTGGAAATTCAGAGAATGCGACTCAATACTGGGACAAGATCCAGGGAAACATAAGCAATACAGCTAATCAGGTACGGGCCGAGCTTCTCAAGAAGTCCAACGTACACAAAGAGAAGGTCATAGAACTTCGTGATTGGAAAATATTTGCCTCAACTGAAAAGAAGAAAGAACTGATTACTCAGATGCAACACCTGATCGATTTAAAGATGCATGCTTCTGATCGCTCAAAAAGCATTAGCAAGATGCACAAAGAATGGAAGACCCTAGGTCGCTCGAGCCAGAATGAACAGCTCTGGAAGGAATTTAAAAAGTTATCAGATCAGGCCTATGAGCCTTGTAAGGAATATTTCAAAGAACGAAAGCAGCTAATGGTACAGAACCTGTTAAAGCGCCGACAGATATGTGAATCTCTTGAAGCCGAGCATAAGATTTTACAGGAGGCTGACGACGAACCAGACATCTCTAAATTAAACAAACTTCTTAGCGATTCCGAGAAGGATTGGAAATCATACGCTCCTATAGAGCAGAGCAAAATTAAGAGCTTGCAGAAACGCTTCTACGAGACAGTCAATCAATTACGAAAATTGCGCAAGAGCAGCCTATCAGTCAGCGCCAAACAAAAACAAGAACTAGTAGGACAAGCAATCGAGCTAAGCAAGAATGATGACAAAAAACACGCCATGAGCGAGGCGAAGCGCTTGCAGCAAGAATGGAAAAAAATAGGCCCTACATCTTATCGAGAAGATCAGAGGTACTGGCAAGATTTTCGCGCCGCCTGCGATGCTATTTTCAACAAGCGCGACCAGGCTTCGAACGAACTACGTGAAGACCTCCAAAAGATCGAAACTCGGCTCAACGAGATACTCGCGGCCCTGGACTCCATAGTTAAGGAGAACGATTCTGCTTTCCGCGAGTCCCGGGCTTCTTATCAGGATTTAGCTCAAGAATTCTCAAACTCACTAGACCCCCGAATCAAATCACAGCGCAAACGGTTGCTTGACCGGTTTAACTCAGCAAAGCGCCTGATCGACTCTAGATTTCGAGCATTGCCTGATAAACGACAGCAGCAATTGATGCAGACCATCCTTGAGAAAGCATCCATGCTACAAGATATCGAGAAGGCCCTGCTAGGCGAGAGTGATGCGGAAAAATTTGGCTCACTGCAACAGGCTTTTGACTCTGATGCCTGGAACAAAACTGATAAAAGTGGAAACGCTGAAATAGATGAATTGCTGAATGAGAGGCAGAGTACAGTATCTTCTGCAAAATCCTATTCTGAGCTAGCAAAGCAATGCAAGCAATGCGAGGACAGCTTTAGGCAACTCTGCATACAGGCCGAGGTTCGAGCGAACGTCGATTCTCCAGCAGAAGACAAATCACTCAGAATGAAGTTTCAACTGGAGCAACTGCAGAGTGGATTCGGTCAAGCCAAACCAGACCCAAAACAGAACTTAAAATATGCCATGAGCACAGAGTTGCACTCGATTGCGCTGGGCCCGCTTGACGAATCTACGCGAAAAGCTTTCACTGCCCGCCTAAATGAAGTCTTGCAGAATTTACGCTAAGGCTTGATTGCGACTTCGGCTGATCACTGGGTTAGCATAACTTAACAAGTAGTGGCGATGTAACTTCGGGTCAACCACCCTCAATCTATCTAAGAAAAACTCGCGCGACTCACTCTTTATCTCAGGACTACTGATTTCTATCCCAGCCGCACTCTCCGGCAGCAAGCCTTTTTCCTGCAATAAATCGAAAGCGATATAGTTACTATCCCGCAGTTTGTAGTTCTCCAGTATTTGTGAATCAATACTAGCAGCAATGACATCAGGGGCATCGCTTTCATATTGCATCTCGCTACCAAAGGCAATGTGGACCGCTCCTTTAAAACCGATCATTCCTGCCACTATGCTCTGAATGTCACTATTTTCATTTTTTGTAAACGAACCTGAAGTTTCAATCGTATGCAGCTCTTCGGCCTTAAGAACATCACAGGCGTCATACTCATAGGAAATCGATACCGGCACGATATGTAGTTTTTGCAAATTTTCACTAAGTCGTTGCTTGCGCTGAAACATGGCCAACATTTTTATTAACGCACCCTCGGTCTTATCCACGCCATCTTTTGCTCGCCCTTCTCTCTGAGCGATCCAGACATGTCTTCCTTCTTCAATAGAGTGATGCATGTATTGTGAAAGCAAAGTTAAACCTTGCAGCAACTCTCTACCCCTCAACGATCGCTGCACTATAAAACTCTTATTGAGACGCATCAGGTCTGATACAAACGGCTTCTTTAGCAGGTTATCACCTATGGCGATTTGTGCTGTCCTGTTTCCAGCGTTATACAGCATGTAGTTTACAAAGGCGGGGTCCATCGTAATGTCCCGATGGTTGCTCACGAAAAGGTAGCTCCTCTCGCTATCTAGGTCTTCTAGCCCAGAGTGTGTCAGGCTCGTTGTCGTATCTTCGATCATCTTGTGCATGTAGTTCGCTATAAGATCCTGCATGCTCGCCACATCGTGAACGGAGACAATTTGCCCCTTCAGCTTCTTGCGCGCAATCATTCGCATCACCCCAGGGAAAAGGCGCGACATTTTCGGCGCATAGAAACTGGCGATGCTGGATAAGAACTCAGGGTCGGTAACTAGACGATCAATGACAGGTAAAATCTCATTATCATAATAGGGCCGTATCTCTTTGAATTTATCCATTTATTCTTTAATTATCAATTAGTTAAAAATCTTAAAGAAATATATTTTACTGCACTGCTTTGAGGAGTCGGATTCTATCTTCTTTGCTCACACTTGTGTAGCACAAGCTATTCAGAAACAGCATCAACCGCTGTAACAGCAGCCACATAGTCATCTAGGCTCTTAAACAGATCTTGATTCGAATCCCCTGCTCTAGCTTTCGCCTGGTCATAGCCCAACTCATATGACGCTAGCGCCTCACTTGAAACTAATCGCCCCCGCCTGAACTGATTCCATTCGGCGAGCTCTTGATTGTTCAGAGTATCTTTAAAATTACGCGCCCGATAACGCTGCAACATTGTTCCTAATCTAGCGTCTCGAAACGGCAAATCTAGTCGAGCCAAATCTTGAGCTGAAGCCGAACGAATCATGGACATCAAATTCTTATCAGAATCCGAAAAGAATCCACCACTGTAGATCATATAATCAGGGTCCATTTCCTTCTGCCCCAACTCTTCGGAAAACACCTCAGCGACCTTGCTCACAATGTCCTTGCAGCCTTGCAGATAACTCCAATGAGTCTTACATTTATCTAGATCGACGCCAAACTGCTCAGCACGCTCGCTAGAAAGGACCGCTGGCGAGGCAATAACTGGACATTTATTGATATGAATTGTCTTCAGCCCGATTCGATCCACGCCTTGAACCATATCGTCCCGTGCAGTAAAAATCTTCTTCCTGATTTCTTCTACACTGAGACTCGCCCAACTTTCTGGGTCCTCACGTAAATCGTAAACGATAATTCCATTGTTATTTATGGGATGCGGACAGAGCGGCATTACCAAGGCCAAACAGCCCTGTGTGGCAGGGTACATCATAGAAACATGCAGTACTGGCTTTCGAGTAACCAAGTCTATTTCGGACCGCGCTGCGCGCTTATTACGCAGCTTATAGACATAGTCGTATAGCTTCGGCTGCTTCTGCTTGATTAGTTTTGCAAATTCTATAGTCGCAATTACATCAGAAAGTGCATCATGTGCATCCGCATGTTCTATACCATTTTCTGCGGTTAGCTGTTCCAGCCTAAAACTAGTACTGCCATTTTCTCTCAACGGCCAGTTGATGCCCTCCGGTCGAGTTGCCGCACAGAGCCTAGCCATGTCGATTATGTCCCAGCGAGAGTTACCGTTCTTCCATTCCCGCTCATAGGGGTCATAGAAGTTTCTATAGAGTAACTGTCTGGTAAGTTCATCATCG
>Ga0302117_10000247_pt1 | contig 22061 bp, 19 predicted proteins | sample AG5_322_MG_FD_203112 | JGI IMG/M metagenome (GOLD analysis project Ga0302117, IMG submission 203112) | Marine microbial communities from Western Arctic Ocean, Canada - AG5_32.2 | ecosystem: Environmental > Aquatic > Marine > Oceanic | place: Canada: Western Arctic Ocean | collected 2017-10-01 | reverse complement strand
TATTGACAGCGCAAAGCTGATTGAACAAGACGTTCCTATTGACGCCGAAGAACGCAGCTATCAGCTAGGGGGAATCAATCTACTCTCAGAAGATCAGGGCCGTTTGGTGCCGATGAGCAGTTTTGCCGGAACCCCCTATTGGTCTGAACTGAATTTTCTCAGTAATATGGCAGCCCTGCCGTTTGAGCTGAGGGCTGGGAGTTGGTCTCGGCTGGATCAGGCTATCAATGAGCTCGCGGATAAAATTGGAGAGGTCTACGTGATTAGTGGACCAATCTATAACGGGCACGAAAAAGAAATGATTGAGAGCGCAGTAAAGCCCTCTGCTTATTTCAAGGTCATTAGTACCCCAGAATCGTTGAGCGCATTTATTTTCGACAGGAATGTTCGGCAGCATGTAAGTTTCTGTGATCAGGTGAGCACCCTGGAACTGATAGAAGCTGCAACGGGTCTCACTTTGTTTCCGCAGCGCGAGAATGCAATTGCTGCTACTCTGCATGCGCAATTGACTTGCGCGTTTTGAAATCGACAACCACGGAGAGCTCATCGCTATGAAATTTGTAGTTCAGCAACACGAACCTACCACTGTGCCAGTGAGACTTGATGCGCAGGCTGAAGTAAGTGAACAGACTCCACGATTTCCTGTTCATCGCATCTATTGTGTAGGCAGAAACTATAGCGAGCATGTAAAGGAGATGGGTGGAGACCCGAAACAGGAGCCCCCTGTTTTTTTTAGCAAACCAGCAAATGCCTGTGTCACTTTCAACCAAGACGTAGCCTATCCCCAGGCGACGAACGATCTACATTATGAAGTTGAACTAGTCGTTACCTTAAAATCGGGTGGCAAAGACATTGACTTGGGGGCAGCGATGGACTGCGTCTATGGCTATGCAGTTGGCATTGACTTCACCCGCCGCGACTTACAGGATATCGCCAAGAGCAAGGGACGTCCCTGGGACTTAGCTAAGGGATTCGATCAATCTGCGCCAATCTCCGCAATACTGCCAGTTAGCGAAGTGGCTCAGCTTGGTGATAGGCAAATTTCTCTAAAGTTAAATGATGAAACTCGGCAGCAGGCCAGCCTCAATGAGATGATTTGGTCAGTGCCCGAAATAATTGCTGAGCTTTCCAAGTACTTCGAATTGAAATCTGGAGATATTATCTACACGGGCACCCCATCTGGTGTGGCGGCTGCAACCAAGGGTGATCGAATAGTTGCCTGTGTAGAGGGTGTTGGGGCTCTGGATTTTAGGATCGTATAATCAGGTTTTCCTAGATGACTACAGATCAAAGTGTTCTGCTGCTTATACTTCTTGCCCTGTTAGTCTTGTTAGTATGGGGGCGATGGCGTTACGACATAGTCGCGCTAGGCGCACTATTTACCGCCAGCATTTTCGGCCTAATACCACAAACGGAAATGTTCGCTGGATTTGGAAATCCGGCGACTGTTACGGTGATAATGGTATTGATAGTAAGCTTTGGTTTGACGAAATCCGGAGCTGTTGAATTCATTGCCGATGCTATAGAACCTATTTCCTCGAAGCCGTTTCTTCATATTGCTGTATTAACCTTCCTCGCGGCCTTCCTGTCGATGTTTATGAATAATGTAGGTGCCTTAGCATTGTTGATGCCAATTGCTATTCGATCTACGAACAAGGCGGGCCGATCCCCAGCTACGGTATTGATGCCGTTGTCATTTGGTTCGATCTTGGGAGGCTTGGTTACTCTGATAGGTACTCCGCCGAATATTTTGATAGCAAATTATCGGCAACAGATGACCGGCGAAGCCTTCACAATGTTTGACTATGCGCCAGTTGGTGGAGGCATAGCGATATGCGGCATCTTCTTCATGCTGTTTATTGGTTGGAAGTTGGTAAAGGTGCGAAAACAAACCACCGGCCTTGAGCTTTTCGATGTAGAGAAATATTTGTTCGAATTGAAAGTTACGGAAGAATCGACTTTCTTCGAGAAAAAAGCCGGGCAGCTAAAGGGCAGTCTTGCAGAGCAAAATCTAACACTACTGTCGATGGTCCATAGGCGGGAAGACATTCCTGTTGTTTATCGACGGCAGCTAATCGCAGCCGGCGATTTACTAATGATTCAGGGCTCGCATGATGATATTGCCCAGTTCTCTAATAATCACAGTTTACTGATGGTATCGGCGGAGAATGCGCAGAGAGAGGTGCTGCACTCGGAAGATATGCAGGCTGCGGAAATTGTAGTCACTCCAAATTCTCCCATCGTGGGGAGGACACCCAGCCAATTAAGGTTTAACCGAAAGTATGGAGTAAATCTATTGGCGGCGTCTCGATCGGGCACTCCGCATAGAGAAAGGCTACGAAACTTCAAATTCGCAGTGGGGGATGTGTTATTACTGCATGGAGAAGTAGACGAAATTGAGGAGGCAATTATCAAGTTGAATTGCTATCCCCTTGCGAGCCGGGTGCTTGGCTTAGGACGAAATACTAAGGCCGTTCCCGCGATGTTAACTTTTATTCTCGCGATCGTTGCCGCTGCGAGCGGCCTAGTCTCTATTCAGCTCGCTTTAGGCATGGCTACCGTTGCTATGGTCCTACTAAATATAGTGCCTGTTAGGGAGTTTTATGATGGTGTGGATTGGGCTGTTGTCGTACTGCTTGGAGCGATGATCCCGCTCGGTACAGCACTGGAGACAACTGGTACCACGACTCTACTAGTCGATGAGATTCTCGTAGTTGCCGGCGACCTGTCTCCAGTATTTCTAATAGCCATGATATTGATCATTACGATGACGATTTCAGATGTTCTTAACAATGCGGCGACGGCAATTCTCATGGCGCCAATTGCGTACAACATAGCACTTGCTCTTAACCTCAACCCCGATGCCTTTTTGATGGCGGTAGCAGTAGGTGCTTCATGCGCATTCCTGACTCCTATAGGTCATCAAAACAATGCTCTGATAATGGGACCGGGCGGTTATAAATTTGGTGACTACTGGCGAATGGGCCTGCCCCTAGAAATTGTTATAGTCGTCGTCGCACTACCATTGTTGCTATGGGCGTGGCCTCTGTAGGCGAAGAGCCCCATTTCTAGATTGCCTGCAACCTCATATTGCTTTAAATTGTAGCCTCAATTACCGTTCGATAAATTCCTATGCGCGTCAACTGGAAGACTTATAATTCGGGGAAATTCTTCGACGGAATTATCAGCTCTCTAGGGTTTGCCCGTAAGCCAGCACGCCGCCTAGCGAATCATCTTGCCTCTCTCACCCATGACGAGTTGTTAGAGAAGAAGCGCGTCGCGGATCGTGCGGCCAAGACAATGGACATCTCCTTCACTGTTTACAGTGACGCAGGGAACATCGATCGCAAATGGCCATACGACATCATTCCGCGCATCATCGCCGAAAAGGAATGGGATCAAACCAGTCTTGGTCTTCAACATAAGTCATTTTCTAATAATTCTGATCAAACGAGCGCCCAATCACACTAACTATGGTAGTGAGTGAATAGAGTTTTTTAAGGAATTACAGTGATACCAAATACCATGAATATTATGGCATTTGGCCAAGCGCTGGCGGTAGTCAGCAGGCCAATAAAAGGCAACTGCAGACGATTTCTGACGATGGGCTAGCCTATCAACTTTTCGAGCAGGCCATCCAGATCGTCGTATTCAAACTCATGATCGATGCGTTTGCCATCTAAGCGCTCTTCGATGCGTCGACGCAGTTCGGTATATTGAGTCTTAGTTGAGACTGCCTTCAGCGGTGCTTCGCCTGCCTCATCGACAGGCAGTCTTACAGCGGCTTCAAAATTCTCTTTCGAGTCGTCGATTGAATCATCCCACTGGAGTTCTTTCATGGCGATTCTCACTCTGTCTATAAACGGGTATCAACATAGAGCTAAAGCTCTTAGTTAAACCTATCGTTTGCTCAGGCGTGAATCTTCAGCAAAAAACAAAGATTTTTCGCTAATTTTTGATCTAGGTAAAGGCTAATTAAATCAGAGGGTAATAACCCATGAAAGGGCTATGTGTCAGGCCTCGACACCGAGGAACTCCATAGTTTTCATGCGGAGCTCCTTCTTGGCTATCTTGCCAGTCGCTATGCGCGGTAGTTGCTCGTACTGGAAAAAAATTCGCTCAGGTATCTTAAAGCCCGCTATTCTTGAGCTTAGAAAGCTAGTCAGCTGCTCGGAGTTAAGTACGCTATCTGCCTGCAGCATGATTGAGCAGCAGAGCATTTCGCCCAGACGTTCTTCGGGTATGCCGTAGACGGAAACCTCACTAACCTCAGGATGTTCGCTGATCGCATATTCTACTTCGGCGCAGCCTATGTTCTCGCCGCCACGAATCACAATGTCTTTGGCGCGATCTAGGATGATGAGAAAGCCCAGTTCATCCAACATGCCGATATCGCCGCTGTAAAACCAACCGTCCTTAATTACTTCCGCGGTGGCCTCAGGGTTGTTCCAGTAGCCCTTCATGACGGTCGCGCCCTTGATGCAGATCTCGCCAACCCCACCATCTTCCAGAGTGTTACCTGCGTCATCGACGACCTTTACACTCGTTACTGGAGGTGTAGGCCGCCCTGTGCTATTTGGTCTGCTCGCGTAAAATTTCCCAGATATTATTGCACCGATTGCGTTTGTCTCAGTGAGGCCGTAGCCAAGACCGGGAATAGCTGAATCGGGAAATTTCTGCATGATCATATTGAGGTGTTCTGGCGGGCGAGAAGCACCACCACTCTGTACACCGCGCAAACTACTTAGGTCCGTTGTATCGAAGTTTGGCGATTGCATTATTTCCCATGCCATCGTTGGCACACCGTGAAATACCGAAATTCTCTCTTGTTCTATTAGTTTCAGTGCAGCCTCCGCATCCCATTTGTACATCATCACAAACTTGCGCGAGTAGATGAAGCTGGCTAAAAACTGCGCGTGGCTTCCAGTAACATGAAATAGCGGCACATTCGCGAGTAGAGCTGATGGAAATTCTGGGTTCTCTTCCAATAACTCAGGCCTGAGGATCTCTGTAATCTCTTTGACGAACTTCCAGGTGTAAAGGGCGTTGATTATGTTTCGATGGGTAGAAAGCACGCCCTTGGGCATGCCTGTAGAGCCTGAGGTATACATGATCGAGGCTTTGTCTTCAGGGACTACCTCTATCTCATTCCGCTCATCTTGAGAAAGCGGTTCCACGGATCGGGCCAGCTCATAAAATTCGGGAAACGCAGATTCGACCTCGGGCTTGAACATCACGATTTGCACATCGAGACTACCCAGAAATGGCTGTACTAAGTCCAACCGTGTCGGGTCAAGAAAGATTAGTTTGCTGTCGCTGTCGCTAAGGCCGTATTTTAATTCAGGGCTCTTCCACCAGGAGTTCATGGGCACCGCAATGGCGCCTATCAGCGTGATCGCCATATACGCCATACACCATTCGGGAGAGTTGCGAGCGCAAATGGCTACACGATCACCCAGTTGAATCTCGTATTTCTCTTTGAGAACTCGCGCCATGCGTAGTGCTAGGTCCAAACTCTCGGCGAAACTAAAGCGCTCTTGCTGATATACCAAAAAGGTCTTATCGCCAAATTCTAATCCCAGCGTATAGAGCTCGCCGAGGTTTGTTGGAACGTGAGCGAAAACACTTAATTCCTGGCCATCGATGGTGACGGTTTCGGTTTCGAGTGCGGCGCCGGGACCCATGTGCGCGGCGGCAATGGTTTTTAGCTGACCCAGGTCATCACTTATTTGTTGGTCGGACAGTATGTTGGCTTGAATTGTCACTCTTTGTTTATCTCCAGCGTCACTTTGCCCATGACTTTGCGTTCGGTGAACACATTGAACGCGTCTACAAAATCAGTCATTGCGAAAGATTCAGTGACGATGGGTTTTAATTTTCCTTCATCGTACATACCCAGTAACTCGGCGAAATTCTTCTCGTATTCAGCAGGATCTTCTTTTCGGAAGCGCCCGAGGAATACGCCGACCATGGATGATCCCTTAAGCAGGGCGAGGTTTGCTTTGTACTGAGGGATGCGCCCGCTGGCAAAACCCACAACTAGAAGCCTTCCATTCCAGTTTATGCAGCGGCAGCTTTGATCGAAGAGGTCGCCGCCTACTGGATCGTAGATTACGTCGGCGCCCGCGCCGCCGGTGAGCTCTTTTACTCTCTCTTTGAGTTCGCCATCGCCATAGTTGAGCAATGCATCAGGATTCAGTCGATTGACGAAATCAAGTTTCTCGTCGGAGCTTGCAGCAGCAATCACCTTGGCACCCATGAGTTTGCCTAGTTCAACCGCGGCTAGGCCGACACCACCACTGGCGCCGAGAACGAGTAAGGTTTCGCCCGGCTGCAATTGCGCGCGTTGCTTCAGGGCGTAATAGGATGTTGTGTAAATCATCGCGAAGCCGGCAGCTGTCTTGAAATCCATGCTGTCTGGAATCTTGCGAAGGCCATCGGCCTTGACGGCGACCTGCTCAGCCAATCCGCCGATACCGGGCGTGGCCATGACTCTATCGCCTACAGAAAAGTCTTGAATGCCAGCACCAACAGAGGTAATTATTCCGCCAACTTCTGAGCCCGGTGTGAATGGCATCGGAGGTTGGAATTGGTATTTTCCTTGAATTTGCAATCCGTCTGGAAAATTCAGTGATGCGGAGTAAATCTGAACCACCGCCTCATTCTCCGCGGCTACTGGATCATCAATCTCTTCTAGGACAAGATTTTCAGGTGGACCATAGGTCTTACAGACTATCGCTTTCATGGGTTTACCTCTAATACAACGAACGCGGATTCAATCACGAATAGGTCTCTACTTCAATTGTTGGAGGTATTCCTGTAATTGCATCTAGAGGGTTTGGTGATTGTATTGTTGTGGTCGGTGCAAACGGGTATATTTACCTTTAGATTTTTCTGTAGTGCGCCCTTGATGAATGAACGAAAAAGACAGGCCTATTTAGAGGCCATGGATATTCAGACCTATTTCCCCCGGCAACAGTTGCCAGGCGCGAAACCTTCGCCTGACTATGATTTTCCAGCTTTAAGCGACGTCCTTCCTGAGCTAAATGAGTCAATTCAGGGGAAGGCCGAGATATCAGCGAAGAGCGCGAGAAAAGCCAATGAACTTGATGCGATAGAGGAACTGCGCTCGCGAGTGCCTGCTTCTCGTAAAGCGACGGTAACGCCAATCCGGCAATCGAGTAAGGTCCCGGAAAGTGAGAATGAATCTGGCTCTGTCTCCGCCGTGGATATTCAGGACAGCCTAAGCTTTACGCTACGCTACTACCGAATTAATGAAAGACTGGCGGTACTCGACGAGGTGCCCACCCAGGGCTCTGCTCAACTCAGCGAAGAATCGCTGAAGCTGATGCAAGCTATTCTAAAAGCTTTGGGACAGGATGGCTTCGAGCCCAACCCTACTGCTGAAGAGTTTTCCTGGCCCTTGCCCAGTGAATACTCCATGAAGAACACGCCGCGGGTAGAGGCGGCGAAAGCGATCTCAGGGTTTCTGCAGATGCGCAAAGAGACGGATGGCTTCACTAATTTGCTGGTGTTCGCAGGGAAGGTTGAAGATGTTCTACTAAAGTTTGATGCGAACAAGAACGCGCGAGATTTTGAGAGCAGCAAAGGCTACTTTATTACTGTAACGCATAGTTTAGCCTCGATGCTGGCGGTATCCACCCTAAAGAGAGATGTATGGCAGCATTTGCAGGCACTGCGAAAGCGAATCAATAGTTCTAGCTAGAACTAAACCTGCGCGCCAATTCCTAAAATTTATGCCTCCTGAAACTAATCCCAAAACGGACTTCTTTGCTCGAACAATGCGAACTAGTGATGTCGAGCTAGTTGCGCAGAATGAAGCCGCCGCCTATGACCATCCTTGGACTAAGCGCATCATTGTCGATTGCCTTAGAGCGGGTTACCAATGTTGGGTCATGGCCAATAAGCAGCAGATAGTTGCTCATGCTGTCGTGTCTGTAGCAATCGGTGAATGCCATCTACTAACGCTGTGTGTACGCCCGGAATATCAGCGTAACGGCTACGGTAGGAAACTGTTTAAGTTGCTGCTCGATCGGGCTCACAAACAGGAGGCTGAAGTCTGTTTTCTCGAGGTTCGTCGATCGAATGAGGGCGCGATTAACCTCTATCGTTCGATGGGTTTTGTACAGATTGGAGAGCGCAAAAACTATTATCCTAGCAAAAGTGATAGGGAAGATGCACTGATCATGTCGCGTGATTTGCCGCTGCCCTAATCTAAGCAGGAGCTGAGAGTTGGATTACTTATTCTCAGCTGTTAATTTTACTCAGTAATTTCCTAAGCAAGGTGAATGTGGCAACTACACACACAGCCGCGATCATGATTCCGCCAAGAAGCAGAATGCTACCCAGCAGCATATTGAGGATCTCCTGAATGGAGAGTTGTTGCCAGGTCGCGACCACCCATACACAGGCTAGGCCACAGGCGATACCCACTAGCACGGCAGCTGTTTTCTTGCGTATTTTGAGCAGTGAAAAAATCAAAATTTGGGCCTGCTGTCATCGTCGTTATAACTGGCAGTGCAGTTGGGGTAGTCGCTACAACCCCAGAATACACCATTTTTGCCGTTGCGTTTAACCAGCAGGTGATTACATTTTTGACATTGATAGGCCGCCTCGGGCACGCCATCATGATCTGGAAGGGTCACCTTACAACCCTTTGAGTAGCCGCTGCAAAACCAATAGTCACCTTTTTCCTTATCCGCCTTTACCAATTGGCGTGTGCACAGCGGGCAGCGGTAATGTTCGTCCACATCTTCGGAAGGATTGCCATCTACATCATTGAGAGAAGTGCGGCAATCAGGAAATGCGCTGCAGCCCCAGAAAGGCCCCATCTTTCCCTGAATTCGTCGCAGCGGTTTCTTGCATTTCGGACAATAATGCAGCCGCTCGTTATTGCTGCTTTTGTCGGTTTCAGAGTTAGGTTCAGACATAGTTTTGGGCATAGGTTCGGGCAAGGTTTCGGAAATTGTCTAGTAGTAGCGGCTGCGAGAAATGCCAGGCACTCGAAGCCACTAGGTTCTAATTATGGTAGCAGAAGCAGCTAGGCAAAACAGCGATTTACTATTTCTAGAGAAGGAGCTTATTGCTGTGTGAACTCTTTTATCGCAGCAACTAGTGCCGCGTTTTCTGCATCCGTGCCAATTGAAATGCGTAGCTTGTCACGTAGTCGGTCTTGTTCGAAATAACGTACTAGGATATTGCGTTGCTTCAATTGCAGATAGAGCTTTTCGGCCCCTATCGATTCTGGAATCTGGCACAAGATGAAGTTGCTTTGGCTCGCTGGAACGGTAAGGCCGAGTGCGTGTAAATCTGCGCGCAATTGCTCTCGGCTTTGGCGAATGCGTGCGCAGTTTTCTCGCGCATATTCGTATGAATCTAGTGCAGCGGCCGCGAGGCTCTGGGCGATGTGATCGGTATTATAGCTGTCACGTGTCTTAAACATCATCGGTTCGATCAGCGATTTCGCTGCAATACCATAGCCAAAGCGCAGGCCTGCAAGGGAGTATGCCTTGCTCAATGTTCTGAGTATCAGGATATTATCATGAGAATTAATCAATGATATGGAATCGTAGTTGAGTTGGGGATCGATAAAATCGACATAGGCCTCATCGATTAACAGTAGCCCCGAAAAGTTTTCGGCTATCTCGGCAAGATAGTCGGCACGCAGTAGGGCGCCAGTGGGTGCGTTTGGGTTAACCAAAATCAACAGCTTAGCCGCAGATTTATTCAATTGCTCTAGAAAATCCTCTGGCATGCTCCAGTCATCATTGAGCGAAATTTCTTCGAATCGACACCCCTGGATTTCAGCGAGAACCGGATACAGGGAATAGCTGGGTTTGCAAACCGCGATGGTATCTAGTTGTTCAACATAGGTAGTTAAAACGAGGCGTAATAATTCATCACCGCCATTAGTTGGAATGATCTGCTCGGCGGAGACATTGTGCAGCCGGCTCGCGGCTTCTCGAAACGAATCGGCCATCGGTGACGGATAGCGCCTGAGAGCGGCTACGTTGATCGATTTTAGGGCTTCAGCCACTTTGGGGCTAGGCGGGTAGGGGTTCTCATTGGTGTTGAGCTTAATAGTGTCCGCTGCTCCGGTTTGTTCGCCCGGTGCATAGCCCTGCATTTTCTCAATATTTTTACGTTCGAAAGACATGCTGATTGATTCGTTAAGTAGTTGAATAAAGCTAGGGTACCTAGAGAGTCAGATGAGCGGATCGAGTCCATTCATCTGTAAACGGTAAGGGGAAAAGCTTATAGCTTTAATAGGTTTGAGTCTAGCGACTAGTGCCCAGTAACCCGGCTCGCTGAGCTTCTACTGGTTCGGCAAATAGGTCTGTAATCTATTGGCCCAGCCTGTTATCCAGCGCTGTTCTGCCCGCTGAGTAGGAGCATTTGAAACGCGTCGCTCCAGTACTCGAGTAGCAGCCGTTACAAAATCATTCAGATTGGCAGCGCTGCCCTGCAATTCCAACAGAACCTGCAGAAGTCCCCAGCCTTCGCCTTGATAACGTTCGCTAGGTTCAATGCCGGTTCCCTTAAAATGCACATAGTCGATCAAGGCATACATGCCATAGGGCGTTTGTGAATTGGCGAGCTCATAGAAACTGGTCTCTACAGAGCTTTGCTGTGAAGGTTCTAATCCGCGAAAGAGGTCGGCTGTCGAGTCATGCAATCTTTCGACGATAAACAGCACTTGAAGCTCAGTGGTTGAGCCTAGGAAATCGCGCAGCTGTCGCATTCTCTGACTGTCGAGATCCGCCAGAAATTGATCTCTACTCTGCCATGGAGCGTCAGGACTTTCTAGAGCCTCCAGCCAGTTAGGTAATTCATAGCCGTGCTTCTTGTAGAAGGCTAATAAGTTTGGAAAGGTTTCTTCGAAGCGCTCGTTCTGCTTCGAGGCATACCAGATAAAGTGACCAATGCCGAGTGAGGGAAAGTCTTCGCCTTCGTTCCAGCTGGTGAGACAGTTAAAATCTCTATTGCATTCGTTCGCAAAAACCCGGTCGCCTAGCCAATCCATCTGCTGTGGATTGAACTGTGGTAATTGTCCCCAAGCCACCGGAATTACTGCACTCTGCAGCAGTAATAGCAGTAAAAATCTATTAAAACTGATTGAAATAGCTGGCATTTTGGCTTGTCCTGACAATATTGAAGAAAGATAGGCTTTATTATCGGCCAAAACTGCCGGATATGGGGGATTTGACAGAATTTTCGTCCCATCCTGGCAGACAATGCACGTAGAATGAGCTTCGATTGGGGCCGGGGTCGAATAGGCCACTTCAAACATCTGATTAATAGATGCTGGAAATATTGAAAAAAAATGACTGAGACAGCTGGCACAGACATAGGGATAGAAACACCACCGCCACCGGTTATGGAGAAGCAGGACGCGTTTGTCGCTAACGTGTCCAAGATCTATCAACGCCTCAAATAAAGCTAGAAACTAAAGACGCCCAGGAAGGAAGTCGAGCAGGACATGCTTGGGTTGCTTGACGTCAAACTGTTCAAGGTTTATCAGAGCGTAGACAGCGGTAAGGAAATTCTCGCCAGTTTCAAAGGTGGTGATCCGAACGACGATGATTCTATTGGGATCAGAGTGCCATTCAGCCCAACATTACTGGCCGGTTATATTGCGCTTAGCCAGAGAGCTCTTGTTATTAAGAAGTTTTTAAACAGCGCAGAGCTCATAGCTTGCAAAGTATTCGCTTTGACCGAAGCTTATAAGTGGAATCTCCGCATTCCCTCGAATACGCTCCAAGGATTCTAGAGGCCCAGTTCGGCGTAGGGTAATCTTCGGGAAACGATTCCTCAACAACCTGAAGTGCCATTTCTTGGGCAGAGGCGCCGAGGCGATTGGTGCGAAATATTGCTCATGCGAATACTGCGATTACTACTAATAACACGAGGAAAACCAAAGTCGCGATTTTACGTGAATCTTTCAACATTACTGTATGTGTGAATTCTAATAATTAACGGTAAGAACGAACGGTATTATAGGCTGAAAAACTTCAATAAAAACAGTGATAAAGGAATTCTTGCATTTCGTAAATTGCGTTTGATGCGAGAATTTATGCACAAAAATTAAGCCCCTGTCAGAAAACACTAAGAATAAGCAGGTTTTATTTTTGATCGAAACTTCCAAAACTAGTAAGTTGCTGAATAATAAGGATATAACTCATTGATTAAAATTTGATCAATCAGTGTCATAGAGGCGTATTTTAGAGGCTTGAAGCGATTCTTGAAGAATTATCCACTGACTTATCCACAGAATCTGTGGAAAAAAAATTATGGATGGATTAGTTGAATTCCCTAGTATCCTCAATGGCTTAAGAAAGCTTGCTGGAGAGTGTGTTAGCAGTGTGCGCTAAGTGCCCCCAAAAAAACCAGCCTTAAATTGCTCGATATCTGAGCGACTAGGTGTGACGCACATTGAGATTATGCCAACCACGGGAATGTGCTATGTTTGCACTTTCAATAATTACACTGTCACTAGTTATACAGCATTTTAATATGATCGAATTAACTGCCGAAATCCCATTTCTATGGCGCTTAGGCGCTGAGAGCAGCGAAGGCTACTGTTCCGTATCTATGATAGTCCCCTGTCCGCCTGAGACCGAGATCAAAGACCTCACCATCGAAACCAGTGTACTGAGTCTTTCGTCTGACAGCATTCGTTCGGAAAAGGAAGAGACCCTGGAATGGAATCAGGAAGACATTAGCTTATTCTTGAAGCTCGTGAATCAAAAGCAGCTCGCCAATAAGCAGCGAATATCTGACACGGTCCGCATCGACCTAACTGATCCTGCGATTATCGACATCATTCATATTGTCGCGGCGGCCGGATTCGGCGTGGCGTTCACGTCTTACGGTTTATTGAAAGAGTCCAACGGTTTGTATCCTGTACACAGCTGCGAGATTGGTGCACTTGCTTCGTTGAATACGATCATTGGGTTCAGGCCCTGCATCGTTGTGGATATCGAAGATGATGATGTTGTCTGCGTCTTATTAGAAGACATCGATGTGCAGGCTACAGATGAGTATGATCGTCTTAGTATACACGATCTGCTGCTAGCGAAGCGCGGGGATATCCTGCATCCTGAGTTTGCCGAAACTAAGGCTAAGCCTGAAACTACCGTGCTGCACTAGCATTTCTTACGCCTGGCGCTTCTGCCTACTTCGCTCGCTGATTGAAGCGCTTCCCGACAAGCGCTGCGGCGATGTTCGCTTTTTGAATATCGATGGCGCCGCCGGCGATTCCCCATCCCCAAGCATCTCGCAATTTCTGTTCTAGCGGGTACTCCTTTGAATAGCCGTATCCGCCCATGAGTTGCATCGCCTTGCCTGTTACTTCGCGTGCTGTCTCATTGGCGAAACACTTGGCGACCGAACTCTCCGCGATGGAGGGTAGGCCCTTCTCTGCGTTCACCACTGCCCGATAGAGCAGTAGACGCGATGCTTCCAATCTCATTTTCATTTCGGCGATCTGTAATTGCACCGCCTGGAATTCGACGAGTGATTTACCAAACTGTTTCCGTTGCTGAACATATTCTAAGACATAATCGAATGCCGATTGGGCTACCGCCAGTGACATTGTCGTATTGCCACAGCGCTCCAGATCGAAAGCATCCATTAACTTTCCGAAGCCTCCCGCTGATACGAGAATGTTCTCTGTTGGTACTTCAACGCTGTCGAAATACATATCGGCGCTTGCGACACCGCGAAAGCCCATGTGGTGGTCCGGTTTGCCGAAGCTGAAGCCGTTGCTGCCTTTCTCGACAACAACAGCGCCTATTGCTTTCGCGCCAGGGCTGTCATCCATGCGACAGTAGACAACATAGGCCTCCGAATGACCGGCTCCCGAACACCAGCGTTTATTACCATTAACTATGACTCGATCGGATTCGACTCGAGCGCTGGTAGTAAGGTCGGTAAGTGCCGATCCGGCATTCGGCTCGGACATGGATACGGCGACCACGATCTCGCCTGAGCATACCCGTGGCAGTATTTTCTCTCTTAGTCGATCACTACCGAAATGCGCTATAGCTAAGCTAGGGCCGAAGCAGGACTCGAATATAGGGAAGGCTACAGCGATTGAAATTTTGGCAATCTCCTCCAAGACGATCACGGCATCGAGGTGGCTCATGCCGGCGCCGCCATATTTCTCGTCGAGGTTAACGCCGAGATAGCCCAATTCGGCGTAGCGCTTACGCAGTTCAATTCCTGGCGGTTCGTCACTTTCTTCTATTTGTTTGGCGATAGCTGGGAGTTCCTGCTGCGCAAACTTGCGCACGGAATGCTGCAGGGCACCTTGTTGTTCGGATAGAGTGAAATCCATATTTGGTAGTCCTTGTACTTCTATTTTCATTGATGTGGCAGGTATTGTAGAGTATCCGGCAGGCTACCCATAGACCAGAGCTGTAGAGCGGTTTCCCTACCCCTGCTCCGTGCTGTTATAATCGCGCCCGATTTCACTCGGCATACACTAGGTATGCGAGTGAGCATAGATCTTACTAATTCTGCAATCTGAGCCGCCGAGCATGCAATCGCATGATCTGAGGTCAAAACACGGCAATCATCAGCATGGGTATTGAATCACTAATCGACGAAATAGGGCGCCGCCGTGTGTTGGCAATCATTTCGCACCCGGATGCTGGCAAGACTACCATCACTGAGAAATTGCTGCTTTACGGGAACCTGATTCAGGTCGCAGGTACGGTGAAAGGCAAGAAGTCGGATCGTCATGCGACATCTGACTGGATGGCGATGGAGCAACAGAGGGGCATCTCGGTGACCTCCTCGGTGATGCAGTTCCCCTACAATGGCCGAATGGTGAATCTGCTCGATACGCCTGGGCACGAAGATTTTTCCGAAGATACCTATCGCGTGCTCACGGCAGTGGATTCCGCGTTGATGATCGTCGATGGGGCGAAGGGGGTGGAAGAGAGAACCATCAAACTGATGGATGTCTGTCGTCTGCGTGATACACCGATCTTCACCTTCGTTAACAAACTCGATAGAGATATCCGTGACCCTATCGAAGTGCTTGATGAGATAGAGGCCGTTCTCAACATCAAATGTGCGCCGATCAATTGGCCGCTCGGCATGGGTAAAGAATTCAAGGGCGTCTATAACCTGGTTGAAGACAAAGTTCATGTCTATCAGCAGGGCCAAGGGAACCAGATTCATGACGAGGTGATAATCGATGGGCTGAATAGTCGCCAGACTGCAGAACTGCTGGGTAGCTATACCCAAGACTTTATAGATGAGGTTGAGCTGGTGCGCGGTGCCAGCCACGAATTCGATAGAGACGCTTACTTAAAAGGGGCCCTGACCCCCGTCTTCTTTGGTACAGCTTTAGGAAATTTCGGCGTTAAGAAAATGCTCGAAGATTTCGTAGAGTGGGCGCCCCAGCCGAAAAGTCGAGAAACAGAAACTCGTGTCGTGGAAGCGAAAGAAAAAGAATTCAGTGGTTTCGTCTTCAAGATTCAGGCGAACATGGATCCTCAGCATCGTGATCGAATCGCGTTTATGAGGATCTGTTCAGGTGAGTATACGAAGGGCATGAAGATGCGTCACACCCGCATCGGTAAGGATATCAAAGTAGTGGACGCGGTAACTTTTCTCGCAGGTGATCGAGAGCAGGCAGAGTCGGCTGTGTCTGGCGACATTATCGGCCTGCATAATCACGGCACAATTCAGATAGGCGATACCTTTACCACGGGCGAGGATTTAAAGTTTCGAGGCATCCCTCACTTCGCGCCTGAATTGTTCAGACGTATTCGACTGCAAGATCCACTCAAGCTCAAGGCGCTGCAGAAGGGACTGACACAGCTATCCGAAGAAGGGTCTACGCAATTGTTCATGCCCCTTCGCAACAACGACCTGATCGTCGGGGCTGTGGGTGTGCTGCAATTCGAAGTTGTGGCCTTTCGCTTGAAAGACGAATACAAGGTTGATGCCATCTATGAACCGGTTACGGTCTACGTAGCGAGATGGGTGGATTCCGAGAACAAGACTAAGCTAGAAGAATTTCGCAAGAAGGCGCACGAGAACCTGTCCATCGATGGTGGCGGCTACCTCACCTATCTCGCGCCTACTCGCGTTAATTTAAGTTTGATGGAAGAGCGCTGGCCAGACATCGAATTTCGCGCGACGAGAGAACACTGATGAATATTTTCTAGTCAGTCTCTCAAATTAAGTTAATAAGCCCAAGTCGATAAATAAGTGTTATTAAGCAAGCCCAAAATCTATGTCCAATTGCCACATGCAGTTCGAGATCAAAGCAGCCGACGGTAAAGCCCGTGCCGGTGCTATGAAGTTCCCCCGGGGCGAAGTCGCTACGCCTGCATTCATGCCAGTAGGTACCTATGGCAGTGTAAAGGGTTTGAACCCGCAGCAGATTCGCGATACCGGTGCCGACATCATCCTCGGTAATACTTTTCACCTGATGCTCAGGCCCGGCACCGAAGTCATCATGAATCATGGCGATCTACATGATTTCACTGGGTGGGAGCGGCCGATGTTGACCGACTCGGGAGGCTTTCAGGTATTTAGTCTCGGCGAGATGCGCAAGATCACAGAGCAGGGCGTTAAATTTAAGTCCCCTATCGATGGAGCGGAGATTTTTCTCGGCCCAGAAAACGCCATTGAAATTCAACATCAGCTCGGCTCCGACATCATCATGGTGTTTGATGAATGCACTGCTTATCCGGTTACCGAAACCGAGGCTAGAGATTCGATGCAGCTTTCTCTGCGCTGGGCAAAGCGCTGTTTACAGGCTCATGGTGATAACAGTGCCGCCCTGTTTGGTATCGTACAGGGAGGCATGTTCGAGGGATTGCGAGAGGAGTCCTTGGCAGGCCTGCTTGAACTTGGTTTCGATGGTTATGCTCTAGGCGGGCTTTCAGTAGGCGAACCGAAAGAAGAGATGAAGGCGGTTGTGGAGTTCTGTGGCAAGAGATTGCCAGCAGACAAGCCGCGTTACCTAATGGGAGTTGGTACGCCAGCGGATATCGTGCATGCAGTCAGTCAGGGTATCGATATGTTTGACTGCGTAATGCCGACAAGGAATGCCCGTAACGGGCATCTGTTTACCTCCGCTGGTCTGTTGAGACTGCGCAATAGTCGCTTCCGCAATGATACTAGCCCGCTAGATGAAGAGTGCAGCTGCTATACCTGCCAAAATTTCAGTCGTGCCTATCTGCACCACCTCGATAAATGCCGTGAAATGTTGGGTGCGCAGCTGAATACGATTCACAATTTGCACTATTATCAGACGCTGATGGCGAGTTTGCGTGAGGCTATAGAACAGGGTAGATTGAGCGCTTTTGTTAACCAGTTTCAAGAAGAACAGCAAAAATTGCTCTGAAAATCTTCTTAATCTGCGCGCTAGGCACTTGAAAATAAAGCAATAATTCCAAGTTAGAATAAATGCGTTGCTGCAGCAGGCAGAGTGTTTTTGCAGTAACCGTATTTGAAAAGAATAAACAGCGTTCGCAGACTAGCGAAAGCGAACGTAATAATCGATATAAGAAGTGCATTAAAGCCGGTACAATCCCCGTCTTTTCTGCCTGAGCGGACACTTAACTCCCTGAGAGAGTCATTTATGAATTTAATCTTCCCCATAGCCTATGCCCAAGAAGCCGCAGGGCAACCCTCGATGACCTATAACCTGATTCTATTCGGCGGCATGTTCGTACTGTTCTATCTGATCTTGTGGCGTCCGCAGTCAAAGCGCGCCAAAGAGCATAAAGAATTGATTACAAGCGTATCCAAGGGAGATGAGATAATGACTTCCGGTGGACTGATGGGCAAGGTTGCCAATGTAACCGATGACTATATCGCCGTTGAAGTTGCGGAAAATGTAGTACTCAAATTGCAAAAATCTTCAGTCGCCGCGGTTCTGCCTAAGGGCACAATTAGTCAGATCTAGTTGTATCGAAATTTAGTCGCATGCGTTTATTCATCGACGATAAAAAGCTAGCTGGTAGCACACTATGTTAAACAAGTACCCGGCCTGGAAAAACATTCTCATTTTTATAGTGGTTATCTTGGGATTTCTTTATTCCTTGCCTAATCTCTATCCCGACGATCCAGCGTTGCAGATTTCCCATGAACTCAGCGAGTTGAGCAGTGGTGATATGCCAGTCATAACCTCGGCTCTAGAAGCAGCTGAGGTGGATTTCTTTGGTGAGGAAGTAGATAGAGAAAGTGTTCGCATTCGCTTGAGAAATCTCGATGACCAGCTGCGTGCCAAGACAGCTATCGAAGAGGCCTTGGGTGATAGTTATATCGTTGCTCTTAACCTTGCTCCCACCACGCCAGGTTGGTTGCAGGCAATAGGCGCCGGCAAGATGAATCTAGGCTTAGACTTGCAAGGAGGCGTGCACTTCCTGATGGAAGTAGACATGGACGCAGCGCTTGACCGTCGCATGGAAGACAACCAAAGTAATGTGAGAACCATATTAAGAGAGCAAAGAATTCGCAGTCGTGGCTTGAATCTGATTTCGAACTCACATCTAGAAGTGCGTTTCGCGAATGCTGAGGATCGTAGTCAGGCCAGATCGGAACTGGTCGATAATTTTCCAGAATTACAAATACAGAGCCGGGAAGCAGAAGGCGTATTCATCCTCGATATGCGCATGATGCCGGCCACCGCGCTGCAGATTCAAACCGATACTCTGCAGGCGAACAGAACTACTTTGCTGAATCGTGTCGACACACTCGGTGTATCGGAGCCAACTGTGCAGCAACAGGGCTCGGATCGAATCGTTGTTGAGCTGCCGGGCATGCAAGACCCGGCGCAGGCTATTCGAATTCTACAGCGTATCGCTACACTGGAGATTCATCTTGAGGCCGAACTTGGCGCGGCCAGTCTAAGCTACGAGACCTATGACTACGAAGGTATCCCAGTTAATGTCGACAATGGTGTAGTTCTGCAGGGCGACCGCATCAGCAATGCGGTATTTCAGCTCGATCAAAACAGCCAACCTTCGGTGGTATTGAGTCTCGATGCGCAGGGCGGCAATCAAATGAACCGCGCGACTCGTGACAATGTGGGCCGGCGCATGGATATACTCTTAATCGAGACTAAATCGCGTACCATCACAAGTATTGATGAAGACGGCGAAGAAGCCGAAGATATTGAGTTCTATGAAGAGAAAGAACTCATCATGCACGCGACGATTCAGCAGGCTTTGGGCCGTCAATTTAGCATCACCGGGCTGACCCCACGTGAGGCGAGCGATCTCGCTCCACTAATTCGTTCGGGATCGTTGGCGGCCCCTATGACGATTGTTGAGCAATCGGTTATCGGGCCATCGATGGGTCAAGAAAATCTTGATCAGGGTTTGTTGGGTGTGCAAGTCGCGGCCGGACTAGTCGTTCTCTTCATGCTTTTCTACTATCGTATATTCGGAATGGCCGCGAATGCGGCGCTTATCATGAATATTCTGATGATCGTAGCGGTGATGTCTTCGATCATTCCGGCGACGCTGACGCTACCGGGTATAGTTGGTATCGTTCTTACGGTGGGCATGGCAGTCGATGCGAACGTGTTAATCTTCACGAGAATTCGCGAGGAGTTGAGTGAAGGCGCGCCAGCACAAAAGGCCATCGACGCGGGATATAACCGTGCATTCACGACTATTATCGATGCTAATCTGACTACCTTCTTAGTCGCCGCCGTACTATACACAATCGGCACCGGCCCTGTGCGCGGCTTCGCAATTACCCTGATGATTGGAATTATCACTTCTATGTTCACGGCCATCGTCGGTACAAGAGCAATTGTGAATTTGATCTATGGAGGCAAGTCTGGGAAGACTCTCTCCATCGGAAGTTTCAGGATGAAAGCCAAGCAAGATGACCTGAAAGTAGCGGCGGGGAAATAGATAAATATGTTACTAACTGAAAAGCTAATCGATTTTATGGGTGTGCGCAAGATTGCGGGCATAGGATCTATTGTTCTGGTAATTGTTTCCATCGTATCGCTGGCGTTCAACTCATTGGAGTTTGGCCTGGATTTTACCTCCGGCACATCGGTGCGCTTGAGCTACTCAGAAGCAGTGGTCGTCCAAGATGTTAATCAGACGTTACGTGTTAATGGTTATGAAAATGCAGTGGTCGTAACTTTCGGATCCGATCGCGACATCCGAGTTCTTCTGCCAGTGGATGAAACTGTTGCAGTAGGCGAGCAGGCTGCGCAGGCAGTTATCGTTGGTGAGTCTATTGCCGAATTGCTGCAGAGTGCCAGTGGAAGTGAGATCACGCTGTTGGGTTCTGACTACGTGAGCGCGAAAGTTGGTGGAGAACTGGTTGAATCGGGTGGTATAGGCATGCTGGTGGCCCTCGCTATTATCATGGTGTACATCTCTATACGCTTTCAGTTTAAGTTCGCAATGGGTGCGGTGGTGGCACTTGCACACGATCTTATTATTACTCTCGGGATTTTTTCTCTATTCCGAATCGAGTTTAATTTGAATACATTGGCAGCGCTGTTGGCAATCATTGGTTATTCATTGAACGACACCATCGTGGTATCCGACCGTATTCGCGAAAATTTTCGTCGCTTGCGCAAGGGCACGCCGCTTGAGATGGTCAATATCTCTCTCAATCAAACACTATCACGTACCTTGATTACTTCATTGACTACACTACTGGTGCTCTTCTCTATTCTTTCTATCGGTGGCGAATCTACTCAGGGATTTGCAGTGGCACTTATCATCGGTGTAGTTATTGGCACCTATTCTTCAATCTATATCGCCTCGAATGTCATTTTGTACATGAACGTGACCCGCGAAGATTTGATGTTGCCCGTAAAGGAAGGTGCGGAATTGGACGATATTCCCTAGTGAGGGTTCGTAGCACGAAGGCATTTTCCCGAGCCGGGCTAGTTCTGCAATAAATAGCACTTGGCGATCACTCGCATAATTGCTATGTTTTAGCCCCTCGAAATCTAATGTTCATAGAGGACGGTTCAGATTGATTCACTCGCGGCAACAACCTCAGCTTACTAAGCAAGCTATCTTTAGTTGGCGTTTCGCATTTTCAGTGCTACTGCTGCAATTCTTTCTCTTTCTACCTCTCAAATCGCTAGCTCAAGACCCCACTTTATTCCCTAGACCTTCTGAATTAGAGTCAGCTATAAGCTTTTGGGTTCGTGTGTATACCGAAGTCGACACCCAGAGTGGCTTTCTGCACGACTCACAGCATCTAGATGTTATCTATACAGATCTGCGCTTAAACCGCCGCGCGATCGAGGCCAGGCGTAGCCAAATTCAGGAAGACTTGCGAGTGCTCGCGACTGGAGAACGTAGTCAGCTTACAGATTCGCAGAGTGAGATTCTCGCACTGTGGCCAATTGACGTGAGCAACCAGACTCTGCGCGCGGCTGCTTCCAATGTTCGCTGGCAGTTGGGTCAGTCAGATAGGTTCCTTGGCGGATTGCAAAGATCGGGTGCATACCGTCAACACATAAACAATGTGATACGAGAAAAAGGTCTTCCAGCGGCGCTCGGAGTGCTTCCTCACGTCGAGTCATCATTCAATCCAGGTGCTTTTTCTAGCGCATCGGCTGCAGGCATGTGGCAGTTCACTCGTGCCACCGGACAGCGCTTCATGCGTATCGATCACATAGTCGATGAGCGGATGGATCCCTATACAGCTACCAGCGCTGCGATGAGCCTGCTCGAATATAACTACAGTGTGCTCGGTACTTGGCCTTTAGCGCTAACTGCGTATAACCATGGAGCTGGTGGAATCGCGAGAGCCGTTAGAGAAACAGAAACTACCGATATTGAAAAAATCGTCGCAAATTACAAAGGGCGTGCATTCGGGTTCGCTTCGCGCAATTTCTACGCACAATTCCTTGCTGTCAATGATGTAGAAAGAAATGCCGAGGAACACTTCGGCGCTGTGCGTTTTAATCCCGCGCCAATTTTTAGAGAGGTCGAGACAGATGCCTTCATCGATGCTGAAGTGTTTGCGAGCTCTGTTGGTGTCAGCTTGGAGCAATTACGCTCTGACAATAGAGCGCT
>Ga0302117_10000246_pt1 | contig 22071 bp, 14 predicted proteins | sample AG5_322_MG_FD_203112 | JGI IMG/M metagenome (GOLD analysis project Ga0302117, IMG submission 203112) | Marine microbial communities from Western Arctic Ocean, Canada - AG5_32.2 | ecosystem: Environmental > Aquatic > Marine > Oceanic | place: Canada: Western Arctic Ocean | collected 2017-10-01 | reverse complement strand
GTTGGGCAGGACGCTGACCAGACGAGGAACCTTGCGATTCACCTCAATCCAATCCTCCACTGTCGGCCTGCGTAATTTGGCCGCGTGAGCGATCGCCGGAATGTGCAGCAGTAAATTCGTCGATCCCCCGAACGCCGCATGGACGACCATCGCATTGCGAATCGCCGCATCGGTCACGATGTCCTTCGTCGTCAACCCGCGTTTCTCCAATTCCACGACCGCCCGCGCGGAACGGGTCGCCATGTCGGTCCAGACCGGCTCGCCCGACGGCGCGAGCGCGGAATGCGGCAAGGACAATCCCAACGCCTCGCCGACCACCTGCGCCGTCGCCGCCGTGCCCAGAAATTGGCACCCTCCGCCCGGCGAAGCGCAGGCCCGGCAGCCCGCTTCCGCCGCCTCCTGCAACGACATCAGCCCGTGCGAAAACCGCGCGCCAATCGTTTGCACGACCGCAGTGTCCTCGCCCTCTTCCGGCGGCAGGGTCACGCCGCCGGGCACGAGGATCGTGGGCAGATCGCGCATTCCAGCCAGCGCCATCATCATCGCGGGCAGCCCTTTGTCGCAGGTCGCCACGCCCACCACGCCCGAGCGCGTCGGCAGCGAGCGAATCAACCTCCGGAAAATGGTGGCTGCGTCATTGCGATAGGCCAGGCTGTCGAACATCCCTGGCGTGCCTTGCGTACGGCCGTCGCACGGGTCCGAGCAAAACCCCGCGAAGGGCAAAACCCCCAGACGCTTGAATTCCTCCGCCGCCGCCCGCGCCAGCAGGCCAATCTCAAAATGGCCGGTGTGATAGCCCAGCGCGACCGGCGTCCCGTCCTCAGCGCGGATTCCACCCTGCGTGCTCAGGATCAAAAACTGCCGGCGACCGACCTCCGACGCGCGCCAGCCCATGCCCGCATTTTGCGTCATGCCAAAGATGTCGCCGCTCGGCCGCTCCCGCAGCATCTCAGCGGTCAAGGGCAGTTCGCCCGCCGGCCCGAAAGCCTTGGTGCGGACATTGAAGATCTCCTCGGAAATCCCGGACAAAATGGAATCGCGTTCGCTCATCGCCCGCGATTCAAGCGCCTGAACCCCGGGACAAAAAGGCAATTCGCAAACAGGCTGGCGGGCAAGACTCCCGGCTCGCCCTGCCTTCAAAATTCAAAGTGAATCGAAAGCCAGGCATACTCCGGGGAGCATACGCGCCCTCGCGTGTCGAATTCGGCGCCCCCGCCGTATTCTCCGGGCGCGGGGTTCGAACCGGATAAATTCCGGGTCGCTTTGCGCCCGAACTCATCGGCGGGGGCGCCAATGAGAGCACGCGAGGGCGCGTGCGCTCCCCCAAAGTTCACACACAATAATCGCCGCATCAGTCGAACTTTGAGAGTCTCTTCTGCAGAACCGGAGGGTTTCCCATTGGATCACTAACCCACAACGCGCCTCCCCAAGTCGCTTCAAGATTCAATGATGGCCCGCAACCCGTCTCCGGTCTAAACTCCCGACCATGCCGGACGACATTGAAAAATCCGATCCGCCCGATGAGAACGCGGAGAAGCCGCCGACTCCCGAGACGACGGCGTTAACGCCGAGCGACTCGCCAGCCGAGCGCGATCCCCTCGCCGGATTTCCCCAGTGGGCGCGCATTCTCAACCTCTACAAGTGGCCCATCGCTGCAATGTTCGGCTGCGTTATCCTGCTGGCGGGCTACATCATCATGCTCAAGGCCGCCAAGGACACCGCGCGCTCCGTGGGCGACGGCGTTCAGAACGTCATCGACAGCGTCAAAGACGTGGCCCTGAAATTCAACACCGGCTACATCACCGAGACCTTCACCAGCGCCATCCCGGAACTTAACTCGTCGGGAATGAATCTCGAACTGACCAGCATGCAGGTCACTGAAACCATATATCGATCCGACGCCAAAAACACCCTTTGGGACAGCGTCTATCTGGGCACAACAACAACCGAGATACGCGTGCCCGTGACCTATCGCTATTATCTCGATCTGGTCGGACCCTGGGAATTGGATGTATCCGGTCAAAGCTGCATCGTCAAGGCGCCCGCATTCAAACCCACCTTGCCGCCGGCAATTCACACACAAAGATTGCAAAAACGCTCCGACCGCGGCTGGGCGCGTTTCAACGAATCGCAGCAAATGTCAGAGCTCGAACGCAATATCACCCCGACCATCAACCGATACGCAGCCGACTTTCGGCATCGCGACCTCGTGCGCGAAGCCTGCCGAAAGAAGGTTGCTGAGTTCGTGCGAGACTGGCTTTTAAAAGAGGACCAGTGGCGCACGGATCGCTTTCATTCCATCCGCGTCGTCTTCGCCGACGAGGCCGATCACCAACCCGAGCAATACGCGCCCACGATTCGTATAAAGGAACCGCTCCCGGGGCAATAGCGCGGCTTCATGGCCGACTTCCGCACATTGTTGATCTCGTATTCCAGCGCCGTCCGAAAAACTATGAACCGCTCATTTCTGAATCAGGCGTTTGGCGCCGTTTTCGTTTTCCTCGCAATCCTCACCCCGGAAAACGCCGCCCTCGCCCAGGGTTCCAAAGCCGACTACGAGCGTGCGATGAGTCTGCGCCAGAAGTTCAACAACAAGGTGATCAAGTCCGAGATCGAGCCGCATTGGTTTGTGGACAATCGCTGGTTCTGGTATCGCAACGATTTGGCCGAGGGACGACGGGAGTTCCTGACCGTCAATGCCCGGAACGGCAAGAAGCGCGCGGCGTTCAATCATGCCCGACTCGCCCAGAAACTGCATGACGCCATGGACAAGGATTTCGATCCTGAGCGACTTCCTTTCCGCTCCGTTCATTTTGAAAATGGCCGCGGGATTGTTCGCTTCATCGTCGACGACAAGAATTGGTCCTGGAATCGGAAGACACGCGAACTGCGTCAGACCTCCGATCGCCCGCCGATTCCCGAGTCTCGTCGACAGAAGCGCGGAAGCGGCCGGTCGCGCGGCAAGTCCAACGCTCCCAAAGAACAAGCCTCGCCCGATAAAAAATGGACCGCGTTCTTCCGTGAAAACAATCTATGGCTTCGCCAAAAGGAAGGCGGGAAAGAGTTGCAACTCAGCTCCGAAGGCAACGAGGAAGACGCCTACTCCGGTCGGGCGCATTGGTCGCCGAATTCCTCCAAGCTTGTCGTCCTGCGCACGCGACGCGCGCAGGAACACACGATCCACCACATCGAAACCGCGCCCAAGGGACAACTGCAGCCCAAACTTCATTCGATGAACTACCTCAAGCCGGGCGACCGAATTGCGCATCCCCGGCCGCGACTCTTCGACATCGCTTCGCAAAAGAGCATCGAGATCGACGACACGTTATTTCCCAATCCCTGGCGGATTTCCGATCTGCGCTGGGCGCCCGATTCAAGCGAGTTCACCTTTCTCTACAACCAGCGCGGCCATCAAATTCTGCGCATCGTCGGCGTTAACGCGAAGACCGCCAAAACTCGCGCCGTTGTGGACGAGCAAAGCAAGACCTTCATCGACTACGCCTACAAGAAATTTACGCACTATCTCGCCGAGACGAAGGAGATCGTCTGGATGTCCGAGCGCGACGGATGGAATCACCTCTATCTCTACGACGCCGCAAAGGGCCAAGTGAAGAACCAGATCACCCGTGGCAAATGGGTCGTGCGCGGGGTCGATCACGTCGATCCGGAGACACGGCAAATCTGGTTTCGCGCTAGCGGGATCTACCCGGCGCAAGACCCCTACTACATTCACTACTGCCGCATCCATTTCGACGGAACCGGACTCGTGAAGCTGACCGAGGCAAACGGAACACACGCAACCAAGTGGTCGCCCGATCGCAAACACCTCGTCACAACCTGGTCGCGCGTCGACCAGCCCGCGGTGCATGAATTGCGCCGCGCCTCGGATGGCTCACTCGTCGCCCAGGTCGAACGCGCAGACGAGGCAGCCCTGCGCTTCGCGAACTGGAGAGCGCCCGAGCGCTTCACCGCCAAAGCCCGCGATGGCAAGACCGATATTCATGGCGTCATCATCCGCCCCACGAACTTCGACCCAAAGAAGAGGTATCCGGTGATCGAGAGCATCTACGCCGGCCCGCACGGATCCTTCGTTCCCAAAAGTTTCCACCCCTATTTCAAGATGATGCAGATGGCCGAACTCGGTTTCATTGTCGTGAAGATGGACGGCATGGGCACCTCCAACCGCTCCAAGGAATTTCACGACGTCTGCTGGAAGAACCTCGGCGATTCCGGATTCCCCGATCGCATTCTGTGGATCAAGGCCGCCGCGAAGAAGTATCCGCACATGGACCTGACGCGGGTCGGCATTTATGGCGGTTCCGCCGGTGGCCAAAGCTCCACCCGGGCCATGCTGGCCCACGGAGATTTCTATCAAGCGGCTGTCTCCGATTGCGGCTGCCACGACAATCGCATGGACAAGATCTGGTGGAATGAGCTTTGGATGAGCTGGCCCATCGGGCCGCACTACGCGGAGCAGTCCAACGTCACGCAGGCGCGCAATCTGACCGGTAAACTTATGCTCGTCGTCGGCGAACTCGATCGCAACGTCGACCCCGCCTCAACCATGCAAGTCGTCGACGCGCTGATCAAGGCGGACAAAGATTTCGACTTGCTGGTCGTGCCCGGAGGAGGCCACGGCATCGCGGAACAACCCTACGGAAACCGACGAAGAATGGATTTTTTCGTGCGCCACCTGATCGGCAAAGAGCCGCGTTGGGAATGAAGCGCGCACGAATGTGATATTCGTCGCGGCAACTTCCCAAGCAGCGCATTCTCTGCTCCCTGAAAGCCGCGTGATCCGCGTTTAAAAAAACTCAGGCCTGCGGCTTCGTTTGCGACTTCGGATCGAGCAACTCGTTCAGCTTCGCCTCATCCAGACCAGATTTCTCCAACGCCACCTGACGCACCGTGCGTCCCTCGGCGAAGGCCTGCTTGGCGATGGCCGCCGCGCTGTCGTAGCCGATCACCGGCGCCAGCGAGGTGCACATCGCCAGACTTTGCTCGATCATGCTCTCGCACTTCTCAGCGTCGGCTTCCAGCGGAACGATGCACCGCTTCGCGAAAACCCGACTCGCCGAAGTGAGCACTTCGATGGATTCCAAAAGATTATGCGCAATCACGGGCAGCATGACGTTGAGTTCGAAGTTCCCGAACGTTCCGCTGAAGGTGACCGCGCCGTCATTGCCGATCACCTGCGCCCCCACCTGGATCATCATCTCGCACATCACCGGGTTGACCTTGCCCGGCATGATGGAGGAGCCCGGCTGCGTGGCCACAAGCTTGAGCTCGCCGATGCCGCATCGCGGCCCGGAACCAAGAAGGCGAATGTCGTTGGCGATCTTAATCAGGCTCACGGCGACCGTCTTCAAGGCGCCGCTGGCCTCCACGCAGGCGTCACGCGCGCCCTGGGCTTCAAAATGATTCGAAGCCTCGACCAGATTCAGTCCGGTTTCGTCAGCGATGCCCTCAATCGTTCGCCGCGCGAATTCCGGGTGCGTGTTGATGCCCGTGCCGACCGCCGTGCCGCCCAAAGCAAGCTCGCCCAGACGCTTCTCAACCGCCCAGAGCCGATCGATGCCATGCTGCACCTGACTCGCGTAACCACTGAATTCCTGCCCCAGCCGAATGGGCGTCGCGTCCTGCAAATGCGTGCGGCCGATCTTGATGATATCGCCAAACTTTCCCGCCTTCTTCAGCAGGGCGTCATGCAGCTCGTTCAACGCGGGAATCAACTGCGTCACGATCTGCTCCAACGCCGAAATGTGAATCGCCGTGGGAATCACGTCATTGCTGGACTGGCCCGTGTTGACATGATCATTGGGATGCACGGACTTGTCGCCGATCTTGCCGCCCGAGATCTCGATGGCGCGATTGGCGACCACCTCATTGACATTCATATTCGAGGACGTGCCCGAACCTGTCTGAAAAATATCGACCACGAATTGATCGTCCAGCTTGCCATCGATGACCTCCTGCGCGGCAGCCTGAATCGATTTGGAAATACCCTCATCAAGCTTGCCAAGTTCGGTATTCGTCACGGCGGCGTGCTTCTTGATCAGACCCAACGCCCGAATGAACGGACGCGTAAAACGCAAGTTGCTGATGGGGAAATTCTCGACGGCCCGGGCGGTCTGCGCGCCATAGTAGGCCTCGGCCGGAACCTGCATTTCACCCATGGAGTCTTTTTCGGTGCGGGTCGTGTCGCTCATCTTTTCTATTCGCGGAGTTCGTTTATATCGGTCTTGGATTTTTCGGGAAGCGAGCATCCTACGAAAGCGAGGCACAGGCAAGCCCCATGAAATCAGACAATCCCATCGCGCCCGCCACATCCGACCGACCGAGCTTTCGTCCGCAGAAACTCCCATTACGCGGTGGACCGCACCCTCATATTCAACTCTCACTTTGGAGGCCATGGAAGCGAGGGTGTCAGACCTTCAGAAAGTGTCAAAAGTGAGCGAGCCGTTTACGACCCGTTTAGCCTGAGAGCCTGTTTCTCGCCATACTACATGTCTGGCGCTTTCCCTTTCCCGGCATGTCTGGCGCTTTCCTCCTCTATTCCAAGCCGGTCTATCCCGGGGCTTTCACTGACCCTTGTACGTCCACGCAACTTCTATCGTTTTCCTGCCGTCATCGTCTGGGGCCAAATGAACCACTTGAAAGGTGGCCAAGGGAGTTGCGACTCCATTCGCGTCCTTCTTCAGTCGAAGCGTGAGGTTCGTCATAAGATTCACATCTGAAAAACTCACAACGTCATAGTCTAAGTCCTCGAAACGATTGACAAATGGCACAGGAACTGGCGTGACCTTGTAGCCCCACACAACGAGGAAGAGGGGGAAAGTTTTCATCGTGTTTTTTGGATCGAACGTCAGAACTGAGCGACGCGGGCAGTCAGTGACGTCCGAATTGGAAACTGACGCGACCCGCCCGATCGTTGGAGGAGTCTCCATTGGATCGACGAACGATTCTGTAGTCCTTTCAAGGACACTGATATGGGCTCGCGGGGACTCCAGCCCCACCGACTTTTGGATTCGCTGCCGCCGTTCGTCGAACTCTTTCGTTTTCTTTGGAGTTGTGGGATTGGCGGGAATCGCTGAACAAAAGCTTCGCCAGATTTCACCTGCGATCGGGCATAGAAAGCAGGGCGCTGGATCCCCATGTGTAAATCACGACGCTCAAAATGAAAGCGGACATAATGTCGCCCGAGTAACGCAGCATCGTTTCCTTGGTTTCTTCGGGTTGGAAAATGGAAGCCACGGCCAGGACGACCGCCGTGACGCCAATCAACGCAATGCCTATCGCGGCGAAGCCGAGGGCTCGGCGCTTCCAACCCTCGCCTCGAAAGGCTCCCGCGACGGGCAGCAGCAACAAACCAAACACGACCAGCGGCACGAGGAACGCGCTTTCAATTCCAAACCCCACACAGAACCCTGCGGAAACCAGCGCGAGGAAAAGCGTCACGCCCAGCCAAGTGGACGCGACGGTCTGTTCGCGGGAAAGGGCGAGGCGTCCGAATCGATTGCATCGCAGCAGGAGGTCGAACAGTCCGCCCGCGATCCAGGTCATCACGACAAAGGAAAAGAGCAGAATTCGCAGCGGCAGAATCCATGGAGCCAGGTCGGGGTTGGCGTCAGAAATGCCGCCCAACACGCGATTACCGAGGAAGACGCCGATCAGGACCCCCCACTGGGCGCCCGGTTTCAATCGCGCCATCCACAGGAAATACTTAAGCATGATCGCGTAGATGAAATTCTGCGCCTTGAGCGCTTCGACGATCCCGCCCCGCGCCCATTCGTTGCTCGGGTCCAGCCGCAGAGCCTCGCGAAAATGCTCCATGGCCTTCTTCGGCTGGCCCTGTTCAAGCAGCGTCCAACCCTGATTGGCGTGGGTGACGGGATTGTCCGGGTTCTTTCCCAGCGCGGTGTCAATCATCGCGCCCGCCTCCTCGCGTCGGCCCAGCTTGACCAACGCGATCGCCCGCAAATTGGCGCAATCCACATCCTCGGCGTCGATCTCCAGCCCTGACTCGGCGACGTTGAGCGCGTCCTGCCATTCCTTCTGGTGGATCAGAGTCTGCGCCAGGGTCCCAAACGCATGCACGTTGTAGGGATCCAGACGCAGCGCTTCCTCGATGGCCGTCTGGGCTTCCTTGAACCGATTGCGATCGTTCATCACCGAGGCCAGCGCCTGAAATCCAAGTGGCGAATCGGGCGCCGCGGCAATGGCGCGTTCGGCCGTTTCGGTGGCTTCGGCGTATTGTTTTCGCTCCGAAAGACAAAGCGCCAGCAGGGCCAGGGCCTGGGGATTCTGAGGCTCCGTCAGAAGCGAGAGACGCAGCTCATTTTCCGCCAATTCATGGCGGTTTTGATCGAAGAGGAGACAGGCGCGGTCGAGTCTGGGATTCATGGCGATGAGTTCAAGGCTGCCGGGTGTTGCCGCTTTCGGGAAGCGGTCGCATCAGTTTCTCGCAAGCGACATCGGCGCGGAAAGAGCGACCTGGCGCACATTCACTCACTTGAGTTTCAAATAGTTCAAGATGTCATCGTAGATGCCGCCCTGATTGGAATAGAGCGCGTGATTGCGCGCGGTGGCGAACCATTCCCGGGTGGTCGGCTTGAGCGATTCGGCAGCCTTGGCCAGATCCTTGGTGCGCAGCGGCGTGGGAATGCCCGCCTTCATCACCTCCTTCAGCTTGGCTTCAATCGCGACGTCCATGACGGCTTTGAGATCCGCGCCGGAGAAACCCTCGGTCTTTTTGGCCAGGTGTTTGAAATCAATGTCCTCGACCGGTTTGTCGCGGGCCTGAAGCTGGAGGATTCCCGAGCGCGCGCTGGCGTCGGGCGGGGGAACAAAGATAATGCGATCGAAACGTCCCGGCCGGCGAAAGGCGGAATCCAAATGCCAGGGCGCATTGGTCGCGGCGAGAATGAGCACACCGTCGTTATTGCTATCGACGCCGTCCAACTCGGACAGAAACTGGTTGATGAGATTGCGGCCCGAAGACTGGCGCATGTCGCTGCGGCTGGCGCCGAGGGCGTCGACCTCGTCGAAAAACATCACGCAGGGGCGATTGCGTCGAGCCTGCTCGAACAGCTCGTGCAAATTGCGTTCGCTGTTACCGAGCCACATGTCGAGCACGTCGTTGATGCCGATCGAGATGAAGTTGGCCTTGATCTCGCCCGCCGTCGCTCGGGCAAGGTGGGTCTTGCCGCAGCCGGGCGGACCGTACATCAGGATACCGCCGCCGATCTTTTTTCCGTAAGCCTTATACAAATCCGGATGCGTCAGCGGATGAATGATCTTCATGCGAATCTCATCCTTGACCGACTCCATGCCGCCCACGTCCTCAAAACTGATCTTGGGCCGCTCGATGTCACGAACCGGATCCGTGCCCGGATCTTCCCAGGATTCGCGCACCTTGCCCTCGACGACTTCGCTTTCGTAGGAGAAAAGATCCTCATCTTCGTCCTCGTCCTGGTCCTCGTCGGCCTGGATGCCCAGCCGGCCGGCGAACTCCAGATCCGCGGCGGCGGGGTCGATCTCCACGCCACGCCGATACTGCCGGACGGAGCGCTCCACCTCGCCCTCGGTGTAAAGCAGGCGCGCATGCAGCACGAAAGCCTCACCCGGCGCTTTGGGCTGCCCGGTCAACTCGTCGAGCAACGCGACCGCGTGACTGATCTTGGCCTGCCGCTGAAAGGCGCGCGCCAGACCTAACTTCAACGCCTGATTCTCCGGCGACAGCGATAACGCCATCCGGAATTCCTTCTCCGCCTCCGCGGGCCAACCGAGACGCAACAGCGACTCCGCAAGGTGCTGCCGCAAGGGCGCATTGTTGGGCGAGATTTTCAATGCCTCGCGCAGCGCGCACAAAACCTCGTCGGAGGATGAATTGCTGTCGGATGTTCCTGACGCCATGCGCGAAAGATGGCCGGAAGGCTTTTGCCGGGTCAAGACATTGAGAGCAACACAATGAAGCTCGGGCGCAAACTGCGCCCTCCATTTCCCGCTGGCCGACGCGTGGACGCTCCCGTAAAACCCACGCGTGCTGGCCAACCTCACAGAGCGAACACGTCACGGGCTTTTCATCGGCCTGGTCGTATTCGTGTTTTTCATGCTGCTGGGAACCCGCGGATTAAACGAGCCGGACGAAGGCCGCTACGGGGAGATCGCGCGGGAAATGGTCCAGACCGGCAACTGGCTCGTGCCGCATATCTGGTATGTGCCGCACCTCGACAAGCCCCCGATGACCTACTGGTGCGTCGCGCTATCCTTCAAGATCTTCGGTGTGAGCGAATGGGCGCTACGACTGCCTCTGGCGCTGGCCGGCCTGAGCGGCGCCTGGGCAACCTGGCTGCTGGCGTTATCCATCGCCGGTCGCGGCTCCGCGCGCTGGAGCGTGCTCATTCTTAGCGTCTCCATTCTCTACGTGGCCATGGCGCGAATGCTGACCACGGATATTTTTCTCACGCAGTTCTGCGCCTGGACCATTTATTTTTTCTGGCGAAGCTGGCGTAGTCTGGACGCCATCACGGACGAGGACGAGGACGTCCGCGGCGGAGCGGGAAAACAGTTCGTCGCCTGGCAGGCGGCGAGTTGGATCGCCATTTCCGGAGCCTTTCTGACGAAAGGACCGCTGGCCTTCGTCATCCCGGGATTCGCCATCGGCGCCCTGATCTGGACCCGGCGAAAGGAGAAGATTCGCTGGGCCATGCTGGCCTTTGGCACGCTGGTCGGAGCTTCGATTTTCGCCGCGCTGGCGCTGCCCTGGTTTCTGCTCGTCTTCAAGGCAGAGCCCGGCGCCTACCAATTTATGGTTTTCGATCAGGTTCAGGGACACGCCATGAGCGGCGGCGCCAAGAACCGCGCCAAGCCATTCTTCTTCTTCTTCGGCATCCTCGCTATCGGCTTTCTGCCCTGGACGATTTTGCTGGGTTGGCTTTGGCGAAAGCTTCACTGGCGAAGTCTGACCGGAGTCCGGCGCGAGGCCTGGATCATGCTCAGCTCCTGGGCGATCCTTACTTTCACGCTGTTCTCAATCAACAGCTCCAAGCTGCCTGCTTATATCCTGCCCCTATTTCCGGCCCTGGCGATCCTCGTCGCGCTGCGCTGGCGATTGGGCGAAAACGCCGAGGACACACCGGATGACTCCGAACCGCCGACGCCCGCCTGGGCATGGCGAGCCGTGGCCTGCGCTTCGTTTATTCCGATGATAGCCATGCCCCTGTTGTATCGATTCGTCTTCCGGGTCGAGGATCAGAATTGGATCTGGATCCAGGTCGGGCTCGCGGCGGTCGCGCTGGCGGTATTCGCGGGCATTTGCCGCGCCTGGCAACCCGAGCGTTGCCGACGCTGGGCCGTCGGGCTCGGCGTCTTTCAATTGTTTCTCCTGATTGCCCTTGTCCCGACCGTCGAGACGCGCCTCAAGAGCAATCAGACGCTTCGAGAAATTGGCGACGCCCTGACCGAGGAGTATCGCGCCGGCGACGCCCTCGTGATTTGGAAACGGATCCCGCAAGGTCTGCCGATCTACGCCAGCACGGTCATCACTCCAACCAATCGGCCCTACCTCGCTGAATTGCCGCAGCATCGAATTCCCTTCGAATACCCGGGCAACGCCGAACGCTTCGGCGACCTTGTGATCACCAATCGCGCCGACTTTACGCGGATGCTGGAGGGCGATCGCCGCGTCCTGGTCGTAGGTTGGGCCAACGGCATGGCCGGCCTCCAACTGGACGCCACCAACGCCCATCTGCGCATGATTCTGAGCTCGGGAGTCTGGGAGCTTTATTCCAATCAGTAGGCCTCGAGGCGGCGCCGAAACCACCCCAATTTCCCTCATGAAAGGTCATTGCACCGCTTCGGGTTAGTCCGTAGATTCTGCATCTTTGCGAATGAAGAAACTGATTCCCATCATCATTGTTTTGGCTGCGGTCTTCGCGGCGGGAACATACTGGCGCGGCGGCTCCACGGATCGATCCGTGGACAAATCCGTCGACAAGGAACGCCAGACCACGGCTGTGGTCGAGAAGACCAGGATCAGTTTTTCAATCAGCGTCGCCGGAGAAATTACCCCGGCCGAACAGGTGTCCGTCCGGCCTGAGGTGCCCGGCAAAATTTCCGAGTTGCCGGTCGATATCGGCGACCTGGTGAAACTGGGCGACCTGCTCTTCTCCCTCGACGACGACGAGCTGCAGATCGAATTCAAAACACGCGAGACTGAGATCGCCAGCGCCAAGCTCCAGCTGGAACAGGCCCGCCAGAATCTCGACGTCTCCGATCTGGAGATCGAAATCGAATCGCGCCAGACCGCTTTAATTCGCGCCAAACTTGAGACCCGGAAAGCCAACGAGGATTTCCTTCGGCATGAGATACTGTTCAAGGACGAATTGGTTTCCAAGGAGGTCTACGGCACGTCGAAGACCAATCACGAGCTAGCCAAAAACGCCATCGCGTCGGCCGAGCGCAATCTGGATCTGGCCAGGGAACGTTTCACCAAAAGGAAGGAACAGGCGCAGACCGATCATGAACTGGCAAAGAACTCCGTGCTGAAAACCGAGCGCAGCCTTGAACTCGCCAAGGATCGGCTCTCCAAGACCCGCATCGTGGCTCCCTTCGATTGCACCGTGCTGACGCGGCCCGTGTCCGTCGGACAGGCCGTGTCCGGCTCCGGCGGGTTCAATAGCGGCACGGAAGTGCTGACCATCGCCGATCTCAACGAGATGATCATCAACGCGCACGTCAATCAGGCCGACATCATCCGCCTGAGCAAGGGCCTGCAGGTCGACGTGCAGGTCGAGGCGGTCATCGGCCTGAAGGTGGAGGGCAAAGTCGAGCGCATCGCCCCGCAAGCCACGATCAAGAACGGCATCAAAGGATTCGAAGCGCGCATTCTTCTGACTGAGATCGACCCGCGCGTGCAGCCCGGCATGACGGCCAAGATCACCATTCCGGTTGTCTCCGCCGACAACGCGCTCGCCGTGCCCCTGGCGGCGGTCTTCACCGAACAAGCCGGCCGACACGTCTTCGTCATGGACGGCGATGTATTTGAACGAAGGCCAGTCAAGATCGGCGTGTCGGACTATAAATTCGCCGAAGTGCTTTCCGGTCTGAAGCCAGGCGACGTCGTCGCCCTGGAACCGCCCGGCGAAGAGGACGTCATCCGGGAGCCGTCGGGGCCCAAGAAGGATTCTTGACCGCCGCCCAGCCGGGAAACTCGAAATCCGAATGATCCAATTCTCCAAACAACCCATCTCGCTCGGAGCAACGTTTGAATCATTTCATGCTTCGAGCTTGGAATTTGTTTCGAGTTTCGGATTTCGAATTTCGAATTTGCATTAAAGATGGCTCTGCTCGAACTACGCGACATCACCAAGGTCTATCGCCTGGGCGGCGAGGAGATCCGCGCGCTCGACGGCGTGTCGCTCGACGTTGAGGCGGGCGAATTCATCTCGATCATCGGACCCTCCGGCAGCGGCAAGTCCACGCTGATGCACATTCTCGGCTGCCTCGATTCTCCCAGCTCCGGAACGCTCAGCCTGGACGGCGGGATGATTCACGACGCCAGCGCCCGACAACTCGCCGCCATTCGCAGCCGCAAGATCGGCTTCGTGTTTCAGTTCTTCAATCTACTGCCCAAACTCAGCGTGCTGCAAAATGTCGAGCTGCCGATGATCTACAGCGGCGTTCCGGCCAAGGAACGTCGGGAGCGGGCGATGAATTCACTGAAACGCGTCGAGCTGGAGAACCGCAGCAAGCACCGGCCTTCCGAGCTTTCGGGCGGCCAGCAACAACGCGCCGCGATCGCCCGCGCGCTGGTCAACGACCCGCGCATCATTTTCGCCGACGAGCCGACCGGCAATCTCGACTCGCACACGGGCCAGCTGATCCTGGATATGTTCCACAAACTCAGCGCCGAGGGCCGCACCATCGCGCTGGTCACGCACGATCCCGCCATCGCCGCGATCACGCCCCGACGCATCGAAATCCGCGACGGCAAGATCGCGAACAAGATCGACGCAAAACTCGCCGGCATAAAAAGGTGATTCAGATGGGATCGAATCACATACCTTCGCCCGAGAGTTTTCACAAAAGACATGTTGGGCCAGCGTTCGCCCATCAAAGCGGCAGAGGACAGCCGCACTCCAAGACCTGTCGGAACACGGACGGGCATTCAACCTCGCGGCAGCGTCCTGGAGTGCGGCTGTCCTCTGCCGCTTTAGCCCGAAACTCAATTCCAGGCGCCGGGGATACTTACATGCCCGGCTGCTAGTTCCTCGGTTAACCGAACCTTTCCCGCATGAACTTCTGGAACACTTTCCAAATTGGGTTCAAGGAGATTTGGGCCAACAAGACCCGGTCGTTTCTCACCATGCTGGGGATCATTCTCGGCGTGGCCAGCCTCGTCGCGATGTCGGCGATGACCAAGGGCATGGAGAACGAGCTGCGCGAGGCGCTCGTCGCGGCCGGCGGGTTGAAGACGATTCGCGTCGAGTATGAGGACGATCTTCCCCTGCATCAGCGTCACCTGGAGGACCGCGCCGTCGGCGTCACATTGCATGACGTCTATGCCCTGCAACAAAGCGCGCCCTTGGTCGGCAAGATCACACCGATGATTGAGCGATGGGGTTTTCGCTCGCGAATCTATGTTAGCGCCCGGGGAAAACGTTGCCGCCCCTACATGTTTGCCGGGTCCTGGCCCGATGTGCTGGAGCTGGACGAAGTCCGGATCGAGCACGGCCGCATGTTCAATCATCTCGACAACGACGAAACCCGCAGCGTCTGCGTCATCGGGACCTACATTCGCGACGAACTTTTCGGCGACCCCGACGAGACCGGCGAGGAGGTCATCCCCCTGGGCGAGACGATTTACGTGAACAATCAGCCGCTGACAGTCATCGGCATGTTTCCCCGCTACGAGAGCGAGAAACTTCGCAAGCGCAAGGAGGAGGCAAAGCGCGAGGCCGAACTGGCAAAGCAGGAAGGACGGGAGCCGAAGGAGATCGATGTGCGCGACGAGTTTATTTTTCGCCTCAAGAATCGATCGGTCTACATCCCGCTGAACACGATGTTGATCAAATTTGAGACCAAGGAAAACGCGCCAATCGGGGCGGACGCCCGGCTGACGACGTTGAAGCTGCGCATCGACAATGTGGAGGATCTCGAACCCGCCCTTCAGCAAGCCAGAAATGTTCTCATGCACACCCACCGAGGCATCGAAGACTTTGCCTTTCGCACAAAGGAGGACGACGCCGAAGAGGTCACTGCGGCAATTCGCAACGCGCGCCGCAGCGGCGGCATCATCGCCGCGATCAGCCTGATCGTCGGCGGCATCGGCATCATGAACATCATGCTCGCAAGCATCACCGAACGCGTGCGTGAAATCGGCATTCGCAAATCGGTCGGGGCGACCACATTCGACGTCTTCGTGCAGATCCTTGTCGAGAGCGTCTCCATTTCCCTTGTCGGCGGCGTGGTCGGACTGGCGGCGGCTCTCGGTCTGGTCGAAGCGTTGCGCGCGCTCACACCCACGAGCAGCGATCCCGTGTTGACCGCCGCGCCAATGATTCTCGCCTTTTCATGCAGCGTCGCCGTCGGCGTCGTGGCCGGACTTTTTCCAGCGATCAAGGCCTCGCGCCTGCATCCCATTGAAGCGTTGAAATTTGGGTGACCCCCGATCATGAATCCCGCCACCCTCATCGAGATCGCTTTGAAGGAAATCTGGGCGCACAAGGTGCGTTCACTTCTGACCATGCTGGGCATCGTGCTTGGCGTGGCCAGTCTCGTGGCGATGACTGCGATAGTTAAGGGGATGGAAAACGGCATGAAGGAGTCGATCATCGCCATGGGCGGCCTGGACAAAGTGCTGATTCGCGATGAGGACGTGCCGCCGCATCAGGAGCATCTCGCCGAGCAGGCGCCGGGTCGAACAATCAAGGACGCCTATGCCTTGAAGGAGGCGTCGCTGCTTCGGGCGGTGAATCCCGAAATGAGCCTCGGCCGGGCAATCGTCAGTCGCGGCGAAAAGCGCACGCGCGCCTCGGAGGCCGTCGGCGTCTGGCCCGACGTGCTCGAGATGAACTTGTTCGAGGTCGAGCACGGCCGCTTCTTCACCGACCTCGACGAGGAAAACGCCTACAGCGTTTGCGTCATCGGAACTGGCATTCGCGACGAGCTGTTCGGTTCACCGGAGGAAACCGGCAGGGAAATCATTCCTTTGGGCGAGGAAATTTTGGTCAAAGGGCAGCCCTTCACGATTATTGGAATGCACACGCATTACGAAAGCGAACGCGGGCGCAAGGAGCGAGAGCTGGCCGAAAAGAAAAAGGACGAGGAGGAGGAAGAGCAATCCGGCCCGGCCCGAAAGACGGGCTGGGGCTACAACGGTGACTACGCCTTCTGGCGCAAGAACTACACCGTGCACATTCCGCTCAATACAGCCTGGGTGAAATTTAGGTCCGCCGCCGGCGAGGACGGCGCGCCCGATCCGAGGCTGACCGACGTCGACATCAAGGTCGTCGATCTGGAGCTGATGCAGCCTGCGCTGGACCAGGCGCGGAACATTCTTCTGATGTCCCACAACGGCATCGAGGATTTCAGCTTCCGCTCGCAGGAGGACAACATCGACGACATCAACAAACGCATTCGCAACGCGCGAATCAGTGGCGGCATCATCGCGGGACTGAGCCTGCTGGTGGGCGGGATCGGGATCATGAACATCATGCTCGCGAGCATCAACGAGCGCATTCGCGAGATCGGCACGTGCAAGGCGATCGGCGCGACCAATGAAGTCATCTTCCTGCAAATCCTGGTCGAGAGCGCGGCTCTGGCAATTCTGGGAGGACTGGTCGGACTGGCGGCGGCGCACGGACTGGTGGGATTTCTGGAGGCGATGTCTCCGACTGAAAATTCTCCGGTGATCACATCCGGCGCCATGATGATCGCGGTGGGCTTCAGCGCGCTGGTCGGAATCGTAGCCGGCCTGTTCCCCGCGCTGAAGGCGGCCAGGCTCGATCCGATCGAGGCGCTGCGTTACGAGTAATTCCGAGTTGCGGCCAGACGTTCGCGGCGCGGAATCATGACGCGCTTCAAACATTCTATTTTCCGGCCCTGGCCTTCCCTCTCTTCCCCGCCGCCGCATCGATCAACTCGGCCCGATCGCGGGCTTCGCGCACAATGGGAGATTTCTCATACCGCTCCACGAAGGCCGCCACCGGACTCGAGAGCGCGGCGACGCTTTGGTTCGTTTGGAAGTTCGAATTCAGTTGGAGCAGACTGGTCGAGATTTCACTGAGCTGATCGGCGCGGACCGATTTTCCGGGAACGACTGCGATCACTTGTTCCGCGGCCGTCGCCATTTCGTTTCCTACGACGCCCAATTCGTCGGCTATTGATCGGATCGCGGCCGGGTTGCCGCCGGCGGCGCGAAGGGACTCCACGACATTGCCCAGCTTTAAGACGACGGCATACGCGCCCGCCCATGCTGCCTCGGTCTGTTCGGCCTTGGTCGCGGCCGCGCCGCGCATCAGCCAATGATTCTCAAAGATGTCCAGCATGCTGTCGATATCGGCCGTCAGCTTGGACACTTGTCGGGTCAGCTCCGGATCGTCCAGGGTCTTCTCAACGGTCGCGGCAAGTCTCGATACTGAATTCAAAAGCTCCACTGAGTTTGAAACGGCGTTCGGGTTGTCCTCCATCTGTTTGCGCACCAATTCAGCGATGCCTTTCAGGTCCGGCAGCGCGGCGACGGCCGCGGTAAGTCCGTTGGTGTTCGCGGGATCCTGCGCGATCGCGACTTCGATCGACTGCAACAGATTCTTGATTTCTCTCGAAGCGTTTGCCGCCTCCACGACGGCCGCCTTCAACTCGTCGTTCATGATCAAATCCGCGGCCGCCCCCTGATTGGTCAAGGCGTTGGAAAGCACGGCGAAGTTGGCGGTCATCTGCGTGATATTGCTCACGACCAACAACGCCTCTTCATTCATCAACATGTCCGCGACCGCGCCCTCGGCCTCGAGCCTGGCAAAGAGCTTGCGAATGTCGTCGTTGATGACCAGATCGCCAATCGCGCCCGGCTTGCCCACGACCCCGGAGATTTGATCGGCGACCTGAGTCACGATGTCGCCCAGAGCCGGGGACTCAATCGGATCGAGAAAGTAGGGCTTGGAGACGCCTTCCGCACTCGCCCCAACAGCGCTCTCCAGAGCGGCATTGCCCGGATAGAGAACCTTGAGTTGCTCCGGATCCAGAGCATCGGCGAGGTGCCCCACGAAGGGATCGGAATTGTTCCACTTGCCCTCTTCCTTGATCATCAACTTGAGAAGAATCTCGTCGGCGTGAATCATTTCCTCCCCGAGCCTCAACACTTCCTGCAGCAACGTCGCCGGTTTACCTTTGCCCAACTTCGCCCAAAGGCCGACCAGCTTCGCCTTTTCATTGGAATCGAAACCGAGTTCCTGGTCGGGCTTGGCCGTTCTGCTACTCACCAAAAGCCACTGCCGGTACGAGACGGTTTTCCTCCACTCTCGTTCAATCTCGAAGGCAGCCGCATTGGTGGCGAAGGACTCCGCGCTCGCCGCCCAATTCGTCCAGAGTTTGGCGTCGACGCCGATGGTCCTGACGATGTTTGGCGGCAAGGCTCTCACGGCCTCCCACTTGCGTCGGAGCGTTGAGACATCCTCTCCGCTGGACTGCCCGGGGCCTTCGATTATGATTCCCGGTTTGGTCCAGGATTCTTCGTTCTCCAAAATCATACGATACAGAATTTCGTCAGCCTGCCTCCCGATCGCCGCGCTGTATTCACTCTCCTTGACCTCTTTCCACATCCCCAAAAGACGTTCGCGTTCTTCTTCGATCGCGGCCTTGTCCTCGGGGACGGCATTCGGCTCCAACTTGCCAACATTGGTGTCCTTCAGGAATTTCCAGCGCCGATACGACTCGGACTGCCACCATGCCTTTTCAACCTGCGCCTTGGCGGCGTTCGTGAAGAACGAGCCTCGGCTGGTCGACCAGTTCGCCCACAAATTGGTGTCGATTCCAGTCGCGAACACGGCCTTCGCCGGCAGTTTGCTTATAGAATCCCACATTCTATATTTTATCAGCGTCTCCTTGTTCGCCGCCTGAAAACCCTCCACCTTGTCGCGGTCCAACCTGCGAAGCTCCTTCTTTTTCGGATCGGGCTGCCAGACAGTCTTCAGCCCATAACTGCCTTTTTGGATCTCGATGACGCGAGCGCCGAACAGATCGGCCGAGGCAATCTTGGCGGTGGAGTCAGTCAAGATGTAGTCAAAGTAACGATAAGCGTCCCCCTGCCGGACGAAGAACTCGATCGTCACATTGTAGTAGGCGTAGGGATCATTCGGAATCACCGCCGTAATTTCGCCGACATCGAAGCCCATCATTTTGATCGAGTCTCCCACCTTCAGACCGGCCGCGTTGGCGATGCTGGTTTGATAGACGGCCCGCGGCTCAAATTTGCCTTTCCGTTTGGCGGTGTAATAGACGTAAGCGACGAAGCCCAGGATCAGTCCGATCGTGGCCGCGCCGACAAACCAACCGACCATTCGTTCGGCGCGGGTCCGGTGGGTGCGTAGTCCAGGCGCTATTCTTGCCATAATTCAGTTTTTTATTTGTTCCAATTCCAGCAACTCGTGGGCGAGGGGATTGTCGCAGGCCTTCATTTGCTCGCGATCGCCGACCGCTTCAAACGAACCTTCGCGCAACAGCGCGAATTGACGAGCGTGATCGATCCACGTCCGAAGGTTCTCGGTGGTGACCACGATCGTGACCGGCTTGCCCCCCATCAACTCATGCCCGCGGCTCAATTCACAAATCAGATTCCGCCACCATCGTTGTTGCCGGTAACTGAGCCCAACCAGGGGTTGATCGAACAGGAGAATATCCGGCCGCAATACGACGGCGCGAGCCAGCCCCACACGCCTTCGCTTGCCCAGGTCAATCACGCCGGGGGTGTTGCTCCCGACCTCCAACAAACCCAACACATTCAGGATCGACTCCACTCGCTCCTCCAGCTCCAGGTCGTCCCGCCCCGTTCGATAACGCAAAGGCAGCGCGATGTTCTCCGCCACGGTCAGTTGGGGAAACAGGCAACCGTCGCCTTCAAACACCATCCCAATTCTCAACCGCTCGCTGAGGAGCTCATCCTCGCTCATCTCCTCGGTGTTCTTTCCAAAGAGATCCAACCGCCCCAGGGAACTCGCGTTGATCGCCGCGATGGTGGTCAACAGGTTGGATTTCCCGCTCCAGTGCAAGCCGCCAATCGCCCAGAAACCGCCTTCGTCTATACGCCAGTTGATGCCGCTCGGTTGCCACGAAACGCCGGTGTCCGGTCGTTGCAGCTTCATGTCAATCAACTCAATCTGCGCGACGCGCTTCTGCTCTTTTTTTTCGTCCGCGCTCATTTTAGATCAGGTAGTAAAACACGATGAACAGCGCGTCAATCAACATGCACACAACCACGCCCTGAACCACCGCGGTGGTCGTGGCGGCCGCGATCTGCTCGAGCCGGGAAACGCGGGTCAGTCCCTGATAACAGGACACGAAGCCGATCGTGAAACCAAAAAGCATGGGTTTCAACAACATCACGGCGAAATCCAGAATCCGCAGATTCGCCATGAGTTGATCGGCGTAATCAACCAATGGCAGGTCCATATCCTGCACGAACAAAAACAAGTAGGCGCTGACCGTGGTAAGCAGATTGAAGAGAAAGGTCAGACAAAAAACGGACAGGCCGAGACCGATCACACGCGGGACGACGAGGTAATGGATCGGATCCACGCCCGCCGCCGCCAACGCCTGCACCTGCCCCGTCGAGCGAGCCGCGCCCAGTTCGATTACGTTGGCCGCGCCCACCCGCGCCAGAATCAACAACGCGGTCATCAGCGCTCCCAATTCGCGCAGGACAACGGTCACAATGGTCCCGCCGGCAAATGATTGGGACTCAAATCCTGTCAATTCTTTCAACACCAGCAACTGGCCCGAGACAATGAATCCCATTCCGATCGCCATGAAGCAGATCATCGGCGTCTGTTTGACACCGCCGAGGAGGATCTGCAGGCGAATCTGAGGCCACACGACGTTGCGCGACCGAAAGAGCTTCACGCCAGCCACCTCGATCACCGACAAGACAAAGGATCCGAGCCCAAAAATGCCGTGGGTGAGAACGAGAAACTGCCGCGTGAGAAATCCGTAACGAGACGGCGGAAAGAAGGTCGTGGCTTCGGGAGAAGCGACGACTTCCGGCTCAGGTGACGCGGTTTCCGAATCCACGCTCGGACTCTAGGAGTTTGCCCCAACAGGGTCAAAGGCGATTTTGAAACGAAGGATGGACGGCCGACTGGCCAGACGAAGAAAGAGGGAAACAGGCCGACTATTTCACGCGGACCACGACATCCGCGATGTCGACGCTGCGGCCGGTGGAGGAGGTGGCAAACTGGAGGACGACCTCGGCGGCGATATCCTGCGCAGCGCGCACCGGGACGGTGTATTGCTTCCATTGATCGTCGATTCGCACAATCTGTGAAGCGTGAGTCGGCATGCGATCGCCCGGCCGGCCCGAAAACCCCCGGGCATAGACGGAAATACTGTCGCCGCGTTTGCCTCGCGCCCAGAATTCGATGACCCGGCTTCCCGTCGCGCGGGAGATAAATCGCGGTCCCAGAAGTTCGGCGCGTCCGACAGGACCCTTAGCGGACACCTTGACCGCCGCGTCGGTCGCCGGAGGACCGTCGTCCAGCTTGGTGTAGATGACCGTGTATTTCTTCCCAGCGTTGTTGTCCCGCCAGCCTTTGGGCAGCCAGCCGCTCGAAAAATTGCCGCCCTGGTTGGCCGATTTGAATTCGGCACCTTCCGGACCAAAGCTGTTCGGAGCGCGGGGATCAAGTTCGACCGCGCGTTCGAGGTGGGGCCAGGCGGCGGCAAAGTTTTGCTGACGTTGAAGCACGGCGCCGCGCAACCAAAGGGCGTCGTAATTATCCGGCTCATACTTCACGGCCAGATCCGTGTAGAATCCGGCAAGCCCCTCATCGGACGAGACTATGCCAAGCCGGGCCAAGG
>Ga0302117_10000238_pt1 | contig 22464 bp, 26 predicted proteins | sample AG5_322_MG_FD_203112 | JGI IMG/M metagenome (GOLD analysis project Ga0302117, IMG submission 203112) | Marine microbial communities from Western Arctic Ocean, Canada - AG5_32.2 | ecosystem: Environmental > Aquatic > Marine > Oceanic | place: Canada: Western Arctic Ocean | collected 2017-10-01 | reverse complement strand
TTATGTTGTCCTGCGCACGGGTCTACGACTCACTGCAATACCAAATAGAATGGCAACTAATGCGATCATGTCATGCCAAACCACCAACTCTCCTAGCACTAGGGCGCCTGTAAAATACGCTACTATGGGTATTAGATAGTTGATATTGGACAAAAAAGTAGGCCCAGCACGACGAATGAGCACAAAGAAAATAATAACGCCTACACCGGTAGGAAAAATGCCAAGCCATACAATGGTAAGTAAAGCTAAATTCGACACTAGGTGCCAATCTATGTCCAATACTGAGGGCCAGAGCATTAAACTGGTCAATGCCGCACACATAGTAACCCCTGTGCCAACCACCGCAGAACTGTAGGTAGGCAAGCGGCGGGCTATAATGCTATTTGTAGCATACAGAATAGCTGCAGATAGCACCAATAAGCACCCGATAAAACTGTTTTGAGAGCCCAATATTGACGGGCCTAAAATGAGTGTGATGCCGGCAATGCCAAATACAAAACCCAACAATTTATTGCGGTTAAGGTTTTCGCCAGTAATAAAAAAGTGGGCCAAAATTAACGTCATCAACGGCATAATTGCCATCAGTAATCCTGCCATACCCGATGTAACGAGAACTTGGCCTTTGGCAATAAACCAAAAAGGTAATACATTGCCAAGAAGGCCCAAGACCATAAAGTGTACCCAAGCTATAGGTTTTCTTGGAAGACGTTTGCGTCGGGCTAGCATAAAGGCTATTAGCAAAATGGTGGCTATCGATAGCCGCAATACCACCACCTGATCGGGTTCAAACGATCGCAGGCTCACGTTTATAGCTAGAAAAGACGTTCCCCATAAAACCACTAGGGTTAGCAGTAATGCCCAATTAATAAGCTGTTCTCGTTGTTGCGGCACTAGACGTTATTCTCTGAACTGCTTGAGGGTAGGTCTTTTACTGTTTTAAGTTGGTTAAGTAGTTGCTTACGGGTGTTGTCGTTTAGCATTATTTCTGCAACTTTTTCTGCTGTGGTTTCATCGATACCTGCAGTTTCGACTAGGTCGGCTATGAAGTAAAGGACGTCAGTACGGTTATCTAAATCCTTTGCTAATTTAATGTCCATGAATTCTCCGATTACTGTGCCTGATTTATTAATGACTTGATGTACTGTGCGAATTGTCATGATATGTCCATAATGTTAGCTACTGTATGTGCGTACAGTATAGGGCCCGTAACGGGGAATAACTAGCCAATATTGAAGATGTTTTTTATAAGCTAAAGGGGGGTCTAAACATTATTTAACATAATATACATTATGCGAAGTTAAATATGGATTATAAATGAGCCTGTCGGTATACTTAGCCACACTAACCTTCTGTTATTTTTGAACCAAATATTGTGGCTAAATCTATTCCAAGCAACGCAGCTGACAATACATCCTGTCCTGTGCCCAGGCGCCTTAAGCAAGCACGGATTAAGCGTGGCCTCTCACAGCGCAGTTTAGGAATTACTGCTGGCATTGATGTAGCATCGGCTAGTGCCCGCATGAATCAGTATGAACGTGGCAAGCATGTACCAGATTATGAAACCTTGTGCCAGTTGGCATTAGTGCTGGATGTTCCTGTGCCGTATTTTTATGCCAACGATAACGAAGCTGAATTGTTGCTACACATGTCATTATTAACTAATGAACAACAAGGTTTAGTGCGTGGCTTGGTGAAGCGTATCAATTTTAACCCATAAAAAACCAGCTCAATGTTGCCATGGGCTGGTATTGACGAGCTAATAAGTTTTTCTCAAACGACTTAAATTGTTACGTTTTCAGCCAAAACCATGGTTAAAGCTGTGGCCAAGTACACTAAATTATTGATTTAAAAATATATTAATGGGTTTAATTAACACTGTACCGATGGATGTACTGGCCATTTGAGAGCGTGAAGAAGGCATCCAAGCCAGCATGTTGTACTGGGGCGACATCCTCGGCTGCGCAAAGGTTTTGCTGGGATACGTAAGACTCATGCTCGCTACCATCCGTCAAAAGGTGGTAAAAAGGCTGCTTTTTTTCGATCGGTGGCTGACCCATACTAGCCATAGCCTTGCAGGCTTCTTGATACCATTGTTCATCGAGTGAGTACTCAAAATCAACATCAAACACAACACCACGGAAGCCATAATGCTTATGTTGCACTACTTGGCCAATGTTAAACTGTGCTTGAGGTACTTGCATTAATATACATACTCATTACTAAAACGAACCAACATTATACGCCTTTTAATTAGGCTCCACAAAGTGCTTTGTAGTTATAAAGTGAACAGGCATACATGTAACCATCATGCAACAACTGGTATTTGGCCTCGTTATTTAACAATAAGTTGCTGTATGTGCTGATATTTACAAAATATTGTGTAAATATCCTAGCTTCTTCAGCTAGTTAGACTACAATAATCAATATTGTTTAAATGAGGATAACATCTATGCAAGACCAAATTCAGTTTTCTAGCAGTGCTAAGGAATCTGCTTTAGCAACCAATAAAGTACTGCGCAATACCTATGCCCTACTTTCCATGACGCTTATTTTTAGTGCGGTTACCGCAACTATGGCTATTGCAAGTAATGCAGCGCCGGTTAACTGGATCATTCAGTTGGTGGTATTGTTTGGCACATTGTTTGCTTTGCACAAATTTAAAAATTCGGTCTGGTCTATACCCCTAGTGTTCTTTTTTACTGGTTTCCTAGGTTATACCGCTGGTCCTATCGTTAATTTTTACTTAGGCATGGCTAACGGTGGTGACATCGTCACTACAGCCCTTGCTATGACGGGCATTACCTTTTTGGGTTTGTCTGCTTATGCTATTTCTAGCCGTAAAGACTTCAGCTTTATGGGTGGCTTTTTGATGATTGGTTTGATCCTTGTGGTCATTGCCTCAGTGGCGAATATCTTCTTCGCTATTCCAGCATTGTCCTTAGCCATAAGCGCTGTGGGTGTATTGGTATTCTCTGGTTTCATTTTGTATGACACTAGCCGTATGGTTAACGGTGGTGAAACTAATTACGTGATGATGACCGTAAGCTTGTACCTTAATATCTACAACCTATTTTTGATGTTGTTACATCTTACGGGCGCCTTTAGTGGCGACGATTAATCTTGGTTAGCAAGCTAACTGTTCACGGAGCCCCGCCTTTTGGCGGGGTTTTTGTATATGTCTGATTTAAATGCTGTCATATCCCCTTCTATAATCCCTACTTCTTTAACCTATGTTATCGTTGTACGTTGTGGTCCTGATCAACAAAGCCAGGCACTGTCTGCTTTCCGCTTTACTGAGGAACTATTACTACAGGGGCATCAGGTACTTAGAGTATTTTTCTATCAGCAGGGTGTTCATTTAGCCTCAGGATTAAGAGTAATGCCTCAGGATGAGCTTAACTTAACGACTCTTTGGCAGCAGTTAAGTCTAGACTATGGCTTAGAACTTGCTGTGTGTATTGCGGCTGCTTTGCAGTCTGGAATTGTTGATCAGCAAGAGTCGAGTCGTTATGAGCTTGCAGGCGCCAGCTTAGCATCCCAATTCACCTTGGTAGGCCTTGGCCAGCTTGCGGCTGCCAGTGCAGAGTGTAACCGATTAGTGAGTTTTGGAGGTTAATTAATGTCTTGCTTAATGACTCTAAGTCACGCACCGTATGGCTCGCAATGCGCTAAGGAATCCTTAGATGCAGCTTTAATATTGGCCGCTTTTGAGCAGCAGCCAGCTATATTATTTGTTGATGAAGGCGTATTACAACTGCTTCCAACAAGTCAATCACCTGCTTCACACAAGCATATTGGCAAAATTATTAGCGCCCTAGAAATATATGACATCAATGACCTTTGGGTAGAGCAAGAATCGTTAGATCGGTTTGGGCTAGTTGCAGATGAACTCAGCCAAACTGTCAATGTCATTGCGCGTTCAAAGGTAGCTAGGTTATGTGCGCAATACGATCAACATTTGGTGTTTTAATTATGGCTATACTTCATATCATTGCAAAACACCTCGATGCTGATGCGCTCACTACATTAGTAGAGCGAAGTGACGCTGATGATGGCTATGTTTTCATGGATGATGGTGTTTACGTGCAACTTAATAAAGTATTACTAGCCTTTGGTTCTAGAAAAGTTTTTGTCTTAGAGGCTCATGCAGACGAACGTGGACTCACAAAGGTTAACGCTGACCGTGTGAAGCTTATTAACATGGCAGACTTGGTTTATTTAACGACTTCCTATGCGTCTTCTATGAGTTGGTGATATGCAGTTAGAAACGGACAAAGATGGCTACTTAAGGCATTTAAGTGACTGGAACCCTGATGCAGCCAAATGGCTGGCACACAGCGTAAATGTAACCTTAGAAGCTGAACATTGGGAAGTGATCAATGCCCTGCGTGGGTTTTACGCCGATACGGGTATTTCTCCAGCAATGCGTATATTGGTTAAAATTGTAAAACAAAAAGTAAGTTTGGAAAAAGGCAACAGTATTCATTTGTTAACCTTATTTCCAGGCAGCCCAGCAAAATTAGCAGCCAAAATTGCAGGCCTACCTCGACCTACAAATTGCCTCTAAAACGCTTTATTAACCTTGCCTAGAGTCAATACTGAGATCAACTCGCTGGTGCAAGCACAGTAACTCCACCCATATAGGGTGCTAGCACTTCAGGTACCACGATACTGCCGTCTTCTTGTTGGTAGTTTTCTAGGATAGCTAACAACGTGCGCCCTACTGCTAAACCAGAACCGTTGAGGGTATGCAATAGCTCTGGTTTACCTGTTTCAGGGTTGCGCCATCTAGCCTGCATGCGGCGGGCTTGGAAGTCTCCCATGTTGGAACAAGACGAAATTTCTCGGTATTTATCTTGGCCTGGCAGCCATACTTCAAGGTCGTATGTTTTAATGGCTGAGAAACCTAAGTCGCCACCACACAAGATAACTTTACGGTAGGCCAAACCTAAGCTCTTTAATATGCCTTCAGCATGCCCTGTGAGTTCTTCTAATGCGGCTGTTGAGTCAGTTGGCTTGACCATTTGCACCATTTCTACTTTTTCAAATTGATGCTGACGTACTAGGCCTCGTGTATCTCGGCCATGGCTGCCGGCTTCGCTACGGAAACATGGTGTATGGCAGGTAAAACGTAACGGTAATTGACTTGCATCTATGATCTCATCACGCACTAAGTTAGTTACAGGAACCTCAGCTGTAGGAATAAGGTACAAGTCTCGTTCACCAGGCACTTTAAATAAGTCTTCTTCAAACTTAGGCAGTTGACCCGTGCCGCGCAACGAATCAGCATTGACTAGATAAGGGACGTAAACCTCTTCATAGCCATGGTCATGAATATGGCTGTTAAGCATGAATTGAATTAGGGCGCGGTGTAGGCGCGCAAGTTGGCCCTTAAGGACCATGAAACGAGCACCGGTAACTTTAATAGCTGCACCAAAATCTAAACCTTCTAGCGCTTCACCCAAATCGACGTGGTCTTTTACGGTAAACTTGAATATTGGCTTTTCGCCCCACACCAAGACCTCTTGATTGTCTTCTTCATCGGCACCTGCTGGGACACTGTCGTGAGGAATGTTGGGTATTTCCATCAACATAGCACTTAGTTCATCTTGCACCAGCTTCAATTGAGCTTTTTTATCGTCTAGTTGCGTACCAAATGCGCTCACCTCAGCCATAATCGCTGTTGTATCTTGGCCTTGAGCTTTAAGTTTACCTATTTGTTTAGACTTCGAATTACGTTCGCTTTGTAAGTTTTCCGTATCAATCTGCAGTTGTTTGCGGGATTCTTCTAAGCCATTTAGCTTTGTTACATCAAGCTTAAAACCCTTCTTTAATAGCTTATCAGCCACTTCTTGTGGTTTATTACGAACCAATTTTTGGTCTAACATGGAGTATTCCTAGGGTAAAAAGATCTTAAGTATTGGAAAAAAAATTATAGCCATCGGCCAATGTACATGCCGATAAATGCGCCTACTAGGCCTACAAGGACATTTGCAAAAATATTGCCTAAGGCCATAAGCCATTCACCTTGCTCAATAAGACGAACGCTGTCTAACGAAAAAGTAGAAAAAGTGGTGAAGGCACCAAGCAAACCTATGATTAAAAATGGCCGCCACACTTCGGGCAGTAGGCCTTTCTCTACGATAAGCACATAAACTAGGCCTAAGCACAGTGAACCGATGGAGTTGGCAACAAATATAGCCAATGGAAAACGTCCACTGTAGATAGGCGCTAACCATTGCTGTAGTCCAAATCGGCTCAACGCGCCAATAGCGCCGCCACAGGCGATAGCGATTAACTGGCCCACGGTTGGACTCTCCCCACTTTTATATGGCGTTATTATAGCTTAGATGGGCGGTTATTTATAACGCTGTTGGTCACTATTTTGGTTCAGTAGTGTTAGTTTTTCTAACTTCTCACCGATTTTTCCTTCAATACCTCGGTCACTGGGGTGGTATAGAATATGGTGTGCTAATGCTTCTGGCATGTAGCTTTCGCCAGCAGAAAAAGCCATCGGTTCTAGGTGAGCATATCGATAGTCAGTTCCGTGGCCCATGGATTCAGCTAGGTTAGTAGGCGCATTTCGCAGGTGGTTGGGCACATCATAGCTAGGCTCTTCTCTTGCCAGTTTCATGGCCGCTTTGAAGGCCTTGTCAACAGCATTGCTCTTAGCCGCACAAGCACAATAAACCGCTGCATGAGCAATAGCCCTATTGCCTTCTGCTGGGCCTACTCTTTCAAACACCTGCCAAGCATTCACTGCCACTTGTAATGCCCTTGGATCAGCGTTGCCAATATCTTCTGACGCAATAGCTAACAGGCGTCGGGCAATATAAAGAGGATCACAACCCGCGTCAATCATTCGAGCTAACCAATATAATGCGCCACTTGGATCAGAACCACGGACAGACTTATGGAAGGCAGAAATTTGATCATAAAAGATATCTCCACCTTTATCAAAACGTTTGGGGCTAGTTTGTAGCACCTGTTCCAATACTCCGTTATCTATAATCAAGCGGTCATTTATTATTTCGGCAAGGTCAGTGGCAATTTCTAGCAAATTGAGTAATCGGCGGGCATCGCCATCTGCTGCTTGCAGTAAAAGTTTCCGTTGAGGGTCTTGAATGTCAATGTTGAGCTTGCCTAGGCCACGCTCTTCATCGGTCACCGCTTGCTGCAGCAACGAAGCAAGTTCAGCTTCGGACAAGGATTTTAAAACATAAACCCTAGAACGAGACATCAATGAATTATTGAGTTCAAAAGCAGGGTTTTCTGTGGTGGCGCCCACAAAAATAAAGGTACCGTCTTCGATGTAAGGTAAGAACGCATCTTGTTGAGATTTGTTAAATCGGTGCACTTCATCAACGAATAATACGCTGTCTCGACCAGACTGGGCGCGTATCTGCTGTGCTTCTTGTACAGTGGCGCGGATGTCCTTAACGCCTGACATAACAGCCGATAAAGTCATAAAGTGAGCATCGCTCACCTGGCTCATTAGCCGCGCTAACGTGGTTTTTCCTACCCCTGGAGGACCCCATAGAATCATACTGTGAAGTAAACCTTGAGTTAACGCTCTGCCCAAGCTTTTGCCCTCTCCTAAAAGGTGAGATTGGCCCGCGTATTGCTCCAAGGTCTGGGGCCGCATGCGATTAGCTAGTGGTTGGTAGCCTTTGGAATCTTGGGCGAACAGGTCGTTTATCAAAGCTGGTCCATCTCTATTACATCAGTACCTTCTGGAATCACAAACTCAAATAAACCCTCTTTAAGTTGAGGGTTAAACACCATATTACTAAAGGTAAGACTGGTCTTTTGCTGCATAGCATCTTCAAGCTGCATTTCAAGTAATTGGTTGTTTTTAAAGTTTAGCCTTAGGGTTTGATATAGACTTTCTGGGTCCCTAGGTGTGAGGCGATAGAACACTAGTCCATTGTCCCCACGGTTCATTACCACATTAAACTCAGCTTCTATGTCCGTACTATTGCCACTCAGTAATAATGCTGGGGTGCTGGTTGCGCGCTGGTCTAGGGTCTGAATGGTTACCTGCTCTAGGTCTTCATCATAAATCCAGAGACGTTTGCCGTTGCTGACAAGAAGTTGGGAAAATGGATCTGCCGTTTGCCACCAAAATTGATTAGGTTGACTCAATACCATATGGCCATGGGTCTCTTGCAACCGGCTACCACTGGCATCCAACATATACTGTACAAAATCTGCTTCGATATTTGTTTGACGACCAAGCTGTTGGCCTAGTGATTGGGCTGCGGTCTGCGCCAAGCTGGCTCCAGCCAGAGTGACACTCAACAGAAATACAGCTAAACGCATTATAAATCCTTCTTATAGAGATAATTAATCGCGAGGTGGAGGTGGTGCAAGGACTTCCCTGCTACCATTATGAGCTGGAGCAGAAATCACCCCTGCAGCCTCCATAGCTTCAATCATACGGGCCGCACGGTTGTAGCCAATTTTGAACTTGCGTTGTACAGACGAAATAGAAGCTCTGCGAGTTTCGGTAATGAATGCTACAGCTTCATCGTATAAACGATCTTTGTCTTCTTCAAAAGCACCTTCCGAAGACGCTAACCCGAAACCAGCCTCTTGATCATAATTGCCTTCTACAATGGCTTCGATAAACTGAGGAGCACCCCGCTGCTTCCAAGCTTCGACGACCCTATGAACTTCATCATCACTGACAAAAGCGCCATGAACACGTTCTGGTGTGCTTTTCCCTGGTGGCAAATAAAGCATATCACCGTGGCCTAATAGACTTTCTGCACCGCCTTGGTCAAGTATAGTACGAGAATCAATTTTTGAGCTAACTTGAAAGGCAATTCGAGTGGGTACGTTGGCTTTAATGAGGCCTGTAATGACATCTACGGAGGGACGTTGGGTTGCCAATATAAGGTGAATACCAGCAGCTCTGGCCTTTTGAGCAATACGGGCAATGAGTTCCTCTACCTTTTTACCTACCACCATAATCATATCAGCAAACTCATCGACTACGACCACAATATAGGGCAGCTGGTCTAAGTAAGGCCGATCATCCATGTTTTCGCCATTGGCTTCATTGGGTACCCATATAGGGTCTAAAATAGGCGCTCCAGCTGTAATCTTGGTATTAAAGCCAGCAAGATTGCGAACCCCTTGGGAAGCCATTAAACGATAGCGTCGTTCCATTTCAGCAACGCACCAGCGCAGGCCGCCAGCTGCCTCTTTCATGTCTGTAATTACCGGCGCTAGTAGATGTGGGATACCATCATAGATCGACAGCTCCAGCATCTTTGGATCAACTAACAACATTCGCACTTGATCTGGTGTCGATTTGAGTAATATGCTCATAATCATGGCGTTAACACCGACAGATTTACCAGAACCCGTAGTACCAGCCACCAATAAGTGCGGCATCTTTGCTAGATCTACCACTACCGGTTTGCCAGCAATATCATTTCCTAAAGTCAGGGTCAATGGGCTTATGGAAGACAAGTAAGGCTTACTACCGATTACTTCGCTAATACGAACCATTTCTCGGTGTTGGTTAGGAATTTCAATACCGATGACGGATTTACCAGCGATGACTTCAACCACACGCACACTCATGACAGCCATTGATCGTGCCAAGTCTTTTGATAGATTGCTTATTTTGCTTACCTTAGTACCGGGCGCAGGGCGTATTTCAATACGAGTAATTACAGGTCCTGGGTTAACTTCAACCACCTCTGCAATTACACCAAAATCCAGTAGCTTTGCTTCTAGAAGCTGGCTTAGGCGAGTCAATTCTTCTGAGGTAATGACTGGATTAATACTAACACTTGGTGGGTCCAGTAAGCTTACTGGAGGCAAATCTTTGTGTTTGGTGACTTTGCTGTTCTGTTCCGCTTGAGAAGAACCTGTGTCCTGTTTATGGATTTCGGATAAAGGCACTATTTTAACTTCTTTAGGGGCGGTTACAGGTGATGGTATAGACTTTGCTTGATTTGCTGCAGAGGCCTTGCTTTTAGTATGAGGGGTGTCGAGTGCAGCAACAAGATCCTCAGCATTAATATCAACAGTATGGCTAGTTAGGCTAGTGGCGTGAACGTGGTTGGTCGTGTTTTGAGTGGATTCAACCATATCTGTAACATTTTTTTTACCTGCTTTATGGGGACGATTAGATGACCAAAGGTTAATAAAAGAGTGCCACACATTGCTAATGAGGCGAACTAAGGTCGAGCGCCGTGGCGCTTTAAAGCTTGAGTTAGCATAGGCATTTTGAGCTATCTTTGCTTCACGTATTTTTTTGAGTGCTTGTACATGGTTGTTGCCACCAAACAAACTTTGACATAAATGTTGACACCAATAAATGCTGTGCCGGCCTATAGTCTCTGTGATAATCCCCCAGCGTAATTGCCAAAATTGGCTGATAGCAAGCATTAAGGTGGTGAGCACCAAAATATTGGTGCCCGTCATGCCTAAAGCCTGATTCAGTGGTAATCCTAGAGTCAGTCCTAATAAGCCTCCACTGCTCTGTGGGTAGGTTAAGTTGGTATTGGTTATGTGAATGGATGCATACACACAAGCCGCAATGATTAAAGCGCTAAGGGTGAGTATTTTAAACCAAACATTGTTTTCCCGATCTTGTTCTGCATGACGGGAGTGGCCAAGAAAGCGTGTAACTTCATACTGTATAAGCAAAATTGGTATGAGGTAGGCGATTAACCCTATTGCCCAAAAAAACAAATCTGCCAATACGGCTCCAAAAGTGCCACCAGCATTATGGATATTAGACACATCAAAGGCCTGTGTAGAGGTTGGATCGCTGGCATCAAAGGTAGCCAGCACTACTAATAGGTAGACGCTAAAGGCCATTAATGCAAGGTGATATCCATGCCAGCTCAATCTCTGTATCCAGTTTGACGTACTATTACTGCTGAGTTTTGACGATGTATGTGGGTTGTTTGTGGCCACTAATGTTTTCCTTGTCCGTGTGTCTAATTGAGTAAACTTAACCTATGATACGCAATCCTGATAATTGAACCAAGCTTAATGATTACCTAGTTAAAACGCCATAGAGTTACATTCTGTTACCGGCATATGTAAATAATTTCAATTGGCGCGTTTTCAATGAGCCTTAGGCGTAATATACTTAACCTCACTTTAAGCTATGGCACTATATTATGACGACAGCAACAGCCCATACGACTGAACGCTCTAACCGTATATTGACCTTTTTGTTAGGCCATACTCGCTTTGCAATTAATATCTCAAGTATATTGTCTATCACTGACGATTTTGGCAAGATTGAGGCGTCTAAAAACCACCAGCACTCTTTCTTGGGTTATTTGTATTACCGCAATAAACCGGTAAATACTTATGAGTGCTCTACCCTTTTGGGCCGTGATTCAAACCGCACTGACTTAGAGGCAACCATTGATAGTTTAAACGAAGGTGAAGAATCTCATGTTGCTTGGTTGAACGAATTAGAACAAAGTATTACTAACGATATCGTGTTTAAAGATCAACGTGACCCTGAGTTGTGTGAGTTTGGCCACTGGTTGCAGCATAAGCAAAATACTGCAGATGATGCCACTAAGACACTGCTGGCACGTTTTGAAGAACCCCATACTGAATTTCATAACCAGGCTGATACCTTGTTAGAGCTAGCCTCAAGCGCCGGTACGGAAGAAGCTCTAAAGCAACTTTCAGTTGCTAAAAGGGGGCGTATCAGTGAATTAATGCGGTTGTTTAGCTACACTAAATCCCAGCTACAGTCAGCAGTTCATCCGGTGGTGCTTTACATGACACGTGACGGTGTGACCCCCTGGTTCGCTTTGGTACTAGACAGCATGGATGACATCGTTTCTTACGAAGATCACCAGTTCACGCAAATGCGTGATCCTGATGATTTATCCGCAGAGGCATACCCAGACCCTATTTATGGTTATGTTCACAACTCGGAAACTGACGAAAAAGATAGCCTTGTGTTATCTGCTACTCGCCTAGCTTACTTGATAGAACATTAACCACTTAGTAGGTTGTTAACTTATGCCGGTTTATCAGCTAGATGTGGATGATTGTTGGTTTCCACCAGTCTCTGAAGCCCTTGACGATCCTCAAGGGTTATTAGCAGTAGGCGGTGACTTATCTGTGCCTAGATTGTTATACGCCTATCAACAAGGCATTTTTCCTTGGTTTTCTGAACAAGATCCTATTCTTTGGTGGGCCCCAAGTCCTCGTATGGTGGTTGCTCCGGACCAGGTTCATGTATCTAGAAGCATGGCTAAGTTTATCCGTAAGACAGCGCTTGTAGTAACCTTCGATCATGCTTTTGAGCGCGTGGTACATGCCTGTGGTTCTGCCCCACGAACAGACAAGTGCTCCACAGAAAGCTGGATTACTGCAGACATGCAATGCGCTTATACTCAATTATATCGAGGTGGCTATGCTCATAGTGTCGAGGTATGGGATGGTGGTGAGTTAGTGGGCGGATTGTACGGTGTGGCTCTAGGATGTGTGTTCTTTGGTGAATCAATGTTTAGTCGAACAGATAATGCATCTAAACTAGCCTTTATTCACCTTGCTCAGCATTTGTCACAATGGGGTTTCGTACTTATAGATTGCCAAATGTTTACCTCACACTTGGCCAGCCTCGGCGCCACAGAGATACCAATGCCAGAATTTCAAATAAGCCTAGAGAAGAATCTATCTTATGGAGTGGATAGTAGATGGGGTCTGGTGGTAAAGTCGTGTTAAACGCCCTCGCCTACACTGACTAAAGTGGTGACTTTTCATTTCTTCATCGATTGATATTAATACTTTGGTATTTTATCCAACACCAGAGCATAGTTGCAGTTACCTAGATAATCGGCAAGCAAAGTCGATATTTTTGAGTCCAGACCAGCCTTTGGACGAATCGACCTATATGCAACTTACAGACATGGGTTTCAGGCGCAGTGGTGAACACATATACCGGCCTTGGTGCGAAGGTTGTGGTGAATGTAAGTCAGTCCGCGTACCCGTTGCTGGATTTAATGTGAGTAAAAGCCAGAAACGGGTGCTTACTCGTAATAAAGACCTTCAAGTCAGCTTTGAACTGCCTTCCTGTGCGGATGAAATTTACAATTTGTACGCAAACTATATCATTCAGCGTCACAGCGATGGTGATATGTATCCACCATCGCTGGAACAGTTTGAAAATTTCCTATGTCAGGCTCCTCCAACGAGCCAAACGCGTTTCGTATGTTTTAGGTTAGAACAAAAGTTGTTGGCGGTTGCCGTAGTTGATCTACTACCTAAAGGCGTGTCAGCCATTTATACCTTCTTTGATCCTGCTTATGAAATACGAAGCCTAGGGCGTCTTGCAGTGCTTTGGCAGATACGCTGGGCTCAATCCCAAGCAATGGACTTTGTTTACCTTGGTTATTGGATAAAGGACTGCCAAAAAATGGCCTACAAAGCTGAATATCAACCTTTGCAGGTGTTTGAAGACTTAATTTGGCAGACGTTAACGGTGTCCTAGGCATATGTTGGTCTTTTACTCGCTTTTTACACCCCATTGCGGCATAATCTTGCGCACTGTAAATAGCATAAATTTTGTAATAACCCTTGAGGCTTTAATGGCTAAAGAAGACCAGATTGAAATGGAAGGTACCATTATTGATACCTTACCTAACACAATGTTCCGCGTTGAATTGGAAAACGGCCACGTGGTCATCGCCCATATCTCTGGAAAGATGCGCAAACACTATATTCGCATTTTGACTGGTGACAAGGTTAAAGTAGAATTAACGCCATACGATCTAACTAAGGGTCGTATTACCTACCGCGCTCGTTAATCTAACCGTTAACTTGATTGGTTTAGGAAAAAAAAGAGCACCTTAAGGTGCTCTTTTTGGTTTAAGCTGGATCTAACAGCTTAATTTTGCGCTTGCTGGGTTTACTCTTTAAGGTGATTTTATCTTGTTTTAAATCCACTAATAGCTTACCACCAGCAGCTGCAAGATCTCCAAACAGCAGTAGCTCTGCCATTGGTTTTTTCAACTCTTGTTGGATAAGGCGTGCCATAGGTCTGGCGCCCATTTCCCGGTCATAACCCTTCTCTGCGAGCCACATACGAGCGTCTTCACTCACCTGCAGGTGTACTTGTTTATCCTCCAGTTGTACTTGTAACTCCACCAGAAACTTATCAACAACACCCAAAATAACGTCTTCTGATAAAGCACCGAATTGAATGATGTCATCAAGGCGGTTACGAAACTCTGGGCTAAATAAACGCTTGATAGCTCCCATTCCGTCGGAACTATGATCCTGTTTAGTAAAACCAATAGAGCTGCGGCTCATTTGTTCAGCACCCGCATTGGTAGTCATAACTAAAATAACATTACGGAAGTCAGTTTTGCGGCCGTTGTTATCCGTCAAAGTGCCATTATCCATCACTTGAAGTAATATATTAAAGACTTCTGGGTGAGCTTTTTCCACCTCATCCAATAACAGCACGCAGTGTGGGGTTTGTGTTATAGCTTCAGTCAGTAGACCACCTTGGTCAAAGCCTACATAGCCTGGAGGGGCACCAATTAAGCGAGACACCGTGTGGCGCTCCATGTATTCCGACATATCAAAACGTACAAGCTCAATACCCATAACGCGCGCTAACTGTTGGGTTACTTCGGTTTTACCTACCCCTGTAGGGCCAGAAAACAAAAAACTACCTACGGGTTTATGGGGTGCATTAAGCCCTGCCCTTGCTAATTTAATAGCATTAGCTAAAGTATCGATGGCTGTATCTTGGCCAAACACCACTAGCTTAAGATTTTGTTCAAGGGAATGTAACTGCTCCCGATCTGTTGCTGATATGCTTTTCGGCGGTATGCGGGCTATTTTAGCCACCACAGCCTCAATTTCAGTCACATCAATAAACGACTTACGTTCTGCTTTCGGGAATAGCTGCTGGTACGCACCGGCCTCATCAATTACATCTATGGCCTTGTCGGGCATCTTTTTATCAGTAATGTAGCGATCAGCAAGTTCCGCAGCGGCATCTATTGCAGCAGGTGTATATTCAAGTTGGTGGTGGCTTTCATAACGGGAAATGAGGCCTCGCAAAATGGCTTGAGTGTCAGCAATGTTAGGTTCATCCACATCAATTTTTTGAAATCGACGGGCCAGAGCGTGGTCTTTTTCAAAAATACCACGAAATTCTGTGAAGGTTGTCGAGCCAATACAGCGTAACTTACCTGAGCTCAGCACTGGTTTTAATAGGTTGGATGCATCCATCGACCCGCCTGATGCAGCACCTGCACCAATGATGGTGTGGATTTCATCAATAAAAAGGATTGCGTTGGGCGTTTTTTCAATATCAGCCAACAAACCTTTTAGGCGTTTTTCAAAATCGCCACGGTACTTGGTGCCCGCTAACAAGGAACCCATATCAAGTGAGTATACTGTTGACGAAGCAATCACCTGAGGCACATTACCTTGCTCAATTTGATAGGCTAACCCTTCAGCAATGGCTGTTTTACCAACACCGGCGTCGCCAACTAATAGAGGGTTGTTTTTTCGGCGACGAGATAATACTTGCACTAGTCGTTCTAGCTCTTTGCCACGGCCTATCAGCGGGTCAATATGGCCGTTACGAGCTTCAGCGTTCAAATCCGTAGTGTATTTAACTAGATGACTCGCTTCTTCACCTTCGCCTTCTATGGCTTTTTCCGCACCTTCCATTTCTGTTCTACTGACACCATGGGATAAATAATTGACGATGTCTACCCTCTCAACGTCTAACAAATCAAGTAAATATGCTGACTGACTTTCAGTTTCACTAAAAATGGCGACCAGCACATTGGCTCCAGTTACCTCGCCTTTGCCGGAAGATTGTACGTGGAATACCGCCCGTTGTAATACCCTCTGAAAACCAAGAGTGGGCTGTACTTCATAATTGTCATGGGACTCGGCTACCGAAGGAGTGGTGTCATTAATGAACTTTTCGAGGGGCAGGCGTAAGTCATCCAGTACAACACCACAGGCTTGAAGTACTTCTATACTGGATGGATTATTGAGCAATGACAGCAGTAAATGTTCTACAGTCATAAACTCATGCCGCTTCCAGCTGGAGTGTTTATAGGCTTCGCTTAAGCTTCGTTCTAAATCGTTGTCTAACATTATCTCTTTCCTCTAAGAAGCTGATTCAACTTCACATAGTAATGGGTGTTTGTGTTGACGAGAAAATTGGTTTACCTGCATAGCTTTGGTTTCGGCCACGTCTTTAGTATAGGTACCACATACACCTTTGCCCTGCGTATGAACCGCCAACATAATTTGTGTTGCTTGTTCTTCGTTATGGTTAAAGAAACGTGCCAAAACTTCAATGACAAATTCCATAGGTGTGTAATCATCATTTAACAATACAGCTTGGTATAACGACGGTTGGGCCACCTTAGGGCGAGTTTGCTCAATAACCTGCAAATCGTGGTTGTCATCTGGCGTATTTTGGTCGTCCTGACTCATCAACGTAGGATTGTCGCTTGGATTGTCAGCATAACAGCGGTGGCGAGTAGAAAGGATGGGCATTAGTACACTCTGGATTTAAATATTGTTTTCATCATAACGTTACTATTGGGCCTATGTCTGCATTTTTCCAGAGCAGAATTAAAAACTACTGCTAATATTATTACAGAGTCATTGGAAGAGCTGTTGGTCAAGTATTACGGGGCCTTCTTTTTAAGTTAAGCAATGCAGAGGGTAAATGGTATGCAAGCAGGCAAGGTGAAATGGTTTAATAACGTAAAGGGTTATGGCTTTATCGTTCCAAACGACAATGAAAGTCAGGATTTATTCGCCCATTATTCTGCCATTCAAAGTGATGGGTATAGAACTTTAAGAGCGGGGCAAGATGTTGATTTTGAACTTACAGATGGCCCCAATGGGCCGCAAGCATCAAATATTATACTAAAGTCAAGTTTAGAACCACCCCAATAACTTCAATAGATGTGTGGCCCCAAAAAAAACCAGCCTGGGCTGGTCTTTTTTTTGAACAACCCTAGAACTACATGTTTGCAATAATAGCGTCACCAAATTCAGAGCAAGACAGTAAAGTAGCATCGTCCATTTGACGTTCAAAGTCATAAGTTACAGTTTTGGCATTAATCGCACCCTCGGTGCCAGAGACAATCAAGTCCGCCGCTTCAAGCCAGCCTAAATGACGTAACATCATCTCGGCCGATAAAATAATAGAACCAGGGTTTACCTTGTTTTGGCCTGCATACTTAGGAGCAGTACCATGGGTAGCTTCAAAAATGGCAATATCATCACTGAGATTAGCTCCTGGGGCTATGCCAATGCCACCTACCTCTGCTGCTAGGGCATCGGATAAGTAGTCACCATTCAAGTTCAATGTAGCGATGACGTCATATTCTTCCGGACGTAAAAGAATTTGTTGTAGCATGGCGTCGGCAATAACGTCTTTGATGATAATGTTTTTACCGGTATTTGGATTGGTCATTTCGCACCAAGGTCCTGCGCCTATAGTTGTTGCGCCAAATTCTTGCTGGGCAATTTCATAACCCCATTCTTTAAAGGCACCTTCAGTAAACTTCATGATGTTGCCCTTGTGAACCAAGGTTAAAGAATCACGATCATTATCAATAGTGTACTGGATAGCTTTACGAACTAATCGTTTAGTTCCCTCTTCTGATACAGGTTTGATGCCAATGCCACACATTTGGTCAAAACGAATTTTGGTGACACCCATTTCTTCTTGTAAAAACTTAATAACTTTGTCAGCTTCGGCAGAACCAGCCTGCCACTCAACGCCGGCATAAATGTCTTCTGAATTTTCGCGGAAGATAATCATGTCTACGTTTTCTGGCTTTAGCACTGGGCTAGGTACACCGGTAAACCAGCGCACAGGGCGTTGACACACATACAGGTCTAATTCTTGGCGCAGAGCTACATTTAAAGAGCGTATGCCACCACCTACGGGTGTGGTTAAAGGGCCTTTAATGCCTACTTTAAATTCTTTAAACGCAGCTAATGTTTCTTCCGGCATCCAAGTGTCTGCATCGTAGGTTACGGTCGCTTTTTCACCAGCGTATACTTCCATCCAATGAATTTTTTTGCTGCCATTGAAGGCTTTCTCTATGGCGGCGTCTACCACCTTAAGCATTACTGGTGAAACGTCAAAACCGATGCCATCGCCTTCAATATAAGGGATAATAGGGTCGTTAGGCACGTTGAGAGAAAGGTCGGCGTTAACAGTGATCTTAGAGCCTTGCTCTGGGACGATGATGTTTTGATATGTCATGAGTTCTCCGAATGCATAAAAAATAATCTTGAAGCGTAGATAAGCGACCTAAAAAGTCGTTTTTGTAGTCGGGGCCAATTATAGCTTGAATGCCCCGGCAGGCCCAAGGAATCATGTAGTTATTTTACAAAATTCTAACAATTCATAGAACCAATAAGGAATTTGTTACGTGCCTAATATCCTCTTTTTTAATAAACCTTTCCAGGTGCTAAGTCAGTTTAACGACGATCAAGGCCGGGAAACTTTAGCGGCTTACATCGATATGCCAAAATTTTATGCCGCTGGACGACTAGACTATGATTCAGAAGGCCTTATGGTATTGACCAATGACGGGCAATTACAACAGCAGATAGCAAACCCAAAACATAAGTTAGAAAAAACCTATTGGGTTCAAGTTGAAGGTCGAGTAGATGAACATCAGTTAAAATGCTTACGAGCTGGGCCGGTGCTCAAGGATGGCCCTACTAAACCTGCCAAAGTAAGGCTGTTAGGCGCTGAAACAAAAAACCTATGGCCACGTGTTCCCCCAATCAGAGAGCGAGTTTCTATACCAACTCAATGGTTAGAAATTCGTATTAGTGAAGGCCGAAATCGGCAAGTAAGACGTATGACGGCCGCTGTAAACTTACCCACTTTGAGGCTAGTCCGAGTAGCAATTGGTAAGTGGAAGTTAAAAGGCCTCAATGTTGGCGAATGGCGCTTGGAACAAACCGAAGGTCCACAGCATAAATAACCTGCTTACCAACGTTTGTCGGCTTGCTGATCGGACTCTTTACCTTTAACCCATTGTTTGCCGTTTTCGGTAAATTCTGCTTTCCAAAACGGCGCATCTTGTTTTAGGTAGTCCATCACGAACTCGCATGCACAAAAGGCATCACTGCGATGACGTGATGTTACACCCACAAGCACGATTTGCTCATGACGTAGTAACTTACCCACCCTATGGACCACATGAATGCCTTCTATAGCCCAGCGCTGATGTGCTTTATCCACTATTTGTTGTAAACAGGCTTCGGTCATGCCCGGGTAATGCTCGAGTTGCATGGCCTCTACTTTGGCATCGTCCAAATCACGCACTAAACCCACAAACAATACTGCAGCACCCGTACCGGCTGGGTTTATTTTGAGCAACATTTGGTAATGCTGGCTAATATCAAAGTCTGCTTCTTGCACAAGGATGAGATCATTGGTTTTCATGCAGGTAAAAATCCTTGGAATCTTTCCATAAGCCTAGGCGTGAGGACTTGGTTCGGTTAAAATTACGTCTGTTATCTATTCTGTTTATCGCTTGAATTAAATCTATGAGTGAATCCTCCTCTACACGCGTTATTGTCGGTATGTCCGGCGGTGTTGACTCTTCTGTTTCTGCTTTGCTGCTAATGCAACAAGGATACCACGTTGAAGGCCTGTTCATGAAGAACTGGGACGAAGATGATAGCACAGAGTATTGCACTGCTAAGCAAGACTTAGCCGATGCTCAAGCGGTCTGCGAAAAACTAGGTATCCACTTACACGCTGCAAACTTTGCCGCAGAATATTGGGATAACGTGTTTGAACATTTTTTAGCTGAATATAAAGCGGGGCGCACGCCTAATCCAGATATTCTATGTAACCGTGAAATTAAATTTAGAGCTTTTTTAGACTACGCCAAAACCCTTGGTGCAGATTATATTGCTACGGGGCACTATGTTCAGCGTCAAGGTGAGGGCCTTCGGTGTCAGTTGGTTAAAGGCCTAGATGGCAATAAAGACCAAAGTTACTTTTTGCATGCCGTAGGCGCTTTAGAAATGAGCCAAACCTTGTTCCCTATTGGTGCTATGGAAAAACCAATAGTGCGCTCTATAGCCGAAGCTCATGGCTTGGCTAACCACGATAAAAAAGACAGCACAGGTATCTGTTTTATTGGCGAACGTCGATTCAAAGACTTTCTACAACAATATTTGCCTGCTCAACCGGGCAAGATTGAAACCGTCGATGGTGATGTCATCGGCGATCATCAAGGGCTAATGTATCACACCATTGGTCAACGCCAAGGTTTAGGCATTGGTGGCTTAGCCAATTATAATGAATCTGCCTGGTACGTAGTGGATAAAAATTTAGACCGCAACCGGTTAATCGTCGCCCAAGGCAAAAATCACCCACGCTTATTTAAACCCTCCCTTACCTGTCAGCAGTTGATGTGGGTCGATGGCAAGGGCCCTGACTTAATGCAAGGTGTCTCTGTAGAGTTGATGGCTAAAATACGCTACCGCCAAGCAGATCAAACGTGTACCTTAACAGTCTTGCCTAATGGGAAAATAAATGTGGTATTTATAGAACCACAAAGAGCCGTCACACCAGGCCAATCTATTGTGTTTTATGATGGTGATGTATGTCTTGGAGGAGCAGTCATTGATTAGTCGCTTAAACCTCAACCAAGAACGCGTGTTGGCCTTAGCTGCTGTAGTTCAAGCCGCAGCACTAGTTCACCAAGTCGCAAGTACTGGACAAGCCGACGAAAGCGCTAGCCGCTGTAGTCTTGCATCGCTTTTTGTCACTAACCCAGACAGTAGTGAAGATGTATTTGGCGGTGCTGAAGCAATTAACAATTTACGCTTAGGTTTAGTAACCTTAAAATCTATTATATCTCAAGATCAAAGCACAGGAGCCCAAGAAATTACCCGTTATGTGCTGGGGTTGGCTCACTTGCAAGGCAAGCTGCGTAAACGCCCGGAAATGCTTAACGACATTAGTAAACAATTAAGTCATAGCCAAAGACAAGTTGATCTGTATGAATTGGTGCACCCTAATGTGTTCGCCAGTGTTGCTGAAACCTACTCTTCTACTTTGAGCAGTTTTCATTTTCGTATCCAAGTTACCGGTAATCCCACTTACCTTCAGCAACCCATGAACACCAATCGTGTGCGCAGCTACCTTCTTGCCGGCATTCGTGCAACCACATTGTGGCGCCAAGTTGGTGGTCGTAAGTGGCAGTTAGTATTGTTTAAAAATTCCTACCAGCGTGAATTAGACGCGTTGCTTAGTCAACTTAGTCATTAACCTAAACCTAACCTAGGACTCCGTTATGGATTTATCGTCAATTTCAGCCCTTTCTCCAGTAGATGGTCGATATGGCAGCAAGACTGCCTCACTTCGTCCCTATTTTAGTGAATTTGGTCTTATTTATAACAGGGTGTTGGTTGAAGTGCGCTGGTTACAACGTCTTGCTGATCATCCACAGATCGGTGAAGTTGCCCCTTTAAGTGATAAGGCTAATGCCCTTCTCGAGCGCTTAATTAATGACTTCGATGAATCGGCAGCCCAGCGCGTTAAAGACATAGAAAGCACCACTAATCACGACGTAAAGGCCGTAGAGTACTACATTAAAGAACAAATCAAAGATAACGCAGAGTTGCACGCCATTAATGAATACGTCCATTTTGCTTGTACTTCTGAAGACATCAACAATTTGGCCCATGGCTTAATGCTTAAGCAAGGTCTAGAGCAAGTGATGGTGCCGGAAATGACTCAGGTATTGGCGCAGATAAAGCAACTAGCCCATAGCCATCAAAGTCAGCCCATGTTGTCTCGTACCCATGGCCAAACAGCATCTCCATCAACCATGGGTAAAGAGATGGCCAACGTTGCCGCACGTCTTGAGCGCCAACTGAAGCAGATTCAGCAGATGGAGTTCTTGGGCAAGATTAATGGTGCTGTAGGTAACTACAATGCACATTATGCGGCTTACCCAGAAATTGATTGGCAAGCTAATGCTCAGGTGTTTGTAGAAAGCTTGGGCTTAACTTGGAACCCTTACACAACACAAATCGAACCCCACGACTACATTGCCGAATTGTTTGATGCCATTGCGCGTTTTAACACCATCTTATTGGATTTTGACCGTGATATTTGGGGTTATATTTCTCTAGGATTCTTTAAGCAAAGAACTATATCGGGAGAAATTGGTTCATCTACTATGCCCCATAAGGTTAACCCCATTGATTTTGAAAACTCAGAAGGTAACTTGGGTATTGCTAACGCTCTGCTACAACACTTAGCCAGCAAACTACCTATTTCTCGTTGGCAGCGTGACCTCACAGATTCCACTGTGTTACGTAATTTAGGTGTAGGCCTTGCCCACAGCCTGATTGCTTATCAGTCTACTTTAAAAGGTATTAGTAAATTACAGCTTAATGCTCAACGTTTGGATGCCG
>Ga0302117_10000233_pt1 | contig 22673 bp, 20 predicted proteins | sample AG5_322_MG_FD_203112 | JGI IMG/M metagenome (GOLD analysis project Ga0302117, IMG submission 203112) | Marine microbial communities from Western Arctic Ocean, Canada - AG5_32.2 | ecosystem: Environmental > Aquatic > Marine > Oceanic | place: Canada: Western Arctic Ocean | collected 2017-10-01 | reverse complement strand
AACCAATTACAGCAAAAGCCCTATTCAATAGAGAGCCAAGCCAACATTTAGGGTTGAAGATGCGCCGAGACGATATGACCACTTTGCAATATGTTACGGCGCCGTCTGAGCATTGCCGACACATCACCCTAATCGACCCAGCGAGCCAATCACCAGATGTTGCTGCACAGCGAGTAATGGTGGCGGTTGACTGTGGGACATCAATGATATTCGTAGGCGGCTCAACCGACACCCCTGACGCAATTGTACACGCGACATGCGAAGCAATCCAAGAAGTCCTAGAGTTACGCGTCTTTGCTGCAAGCCAAAACCCAGAATGCGATGAAGAAGATAGCAAGATACCTGTCGTCTTATTCCCAGGCGGAGCTCATGCATTATCCCCTGCAGCCGATGCGATCACATTCATGATGCTGATGAATTCAACCAGCAGGAAATTTCTCGTTGGAGAACAAGTTAGAGGCGCACCTCATCTACATAAATTTGCAGTCGAAGCACTTCCTACCGGATATGTTGTTTGCGCACCGGGTGGAAAAGTCGGTGAAGTTGGTCAAGCGGAATTAATTCAAGAAGATGATGTTGAACTGATAAATGCCTATGCAAGATGTGGGCAAATGTTTGGATTCAAACTGCTTTATCTCGAGGCAGGCAGTGGTGCGTCGAGCCAAGTTTCTCCTGCTTTGATAGAGAGTGCAAAGCAAGTTGACGGACTGACGTTATTGGTTGGTGGCGGGATTAGGACTGGGGAACAAGCCAAGATCGCTGCACAAGCAGGAGCGGATTGGATTGTAACTGGAACATTAACCGAAGACGCTGCCGATTTGGCAGAATTACGAACTCGTCTAAGTGAAGTAATTGACGCGCTATAAACTAATGATTGAAGCCGTTGAGTTAATGTCAAGCGGACACACCGTTTAACTGATTGCGGATGGCCACTGAATTGGCAGAATATAAAACATTAAATTTAATGGAAAACGTAAAGCCGAGACGCTCACATTGGTTGAGCGATTAGAATGACATTGAAACCCTTTGATTTGAACATGGAAGAAGTATTAGAGAACTGGGAGCCGTTTCACGCAATCCGTGAGATTATTGCTAATGCCTTAGACGAACAGCTGATTTCCGATTCCGGTGACATAGAGATATGCGAAAGCCCGGATAGAAGTGGTTGGCATATACGTGATTATGGCCGCGGAATTGAAATTGAACATTTTACACAAAATGAAAATCCGGAGAAATACGGCGGGCCAGAAGGAATCATTGGCAAGTTTGGAGTTGGTCTTAAAGACGCTCTTGCGACCTTTTATCGCAATGGCATTCTTCCCGAAATTCGCTCGGCCCACGGAACATATACAGTTACCATGCACTCGAAGGAAGGGTTCGATGACATAGAAACTCTACACGTAATGTTTGATGATGAGCCCAATGATATCGAGGGGACCGATTTCTTTCTTCAGGGTGCTACAGAAAAGCAAATTGTTGATGCGAAAGATCTATTCTTAAAGTTCAGCGATACAGGTGTCCTTGAAGATACGAAATATGGGCTTATCCTAGAATCGGTGACTGGAGAAGGGGCGAATCGCGTTTACATCAATGGGGTTCTTGCCAACGAGGAAGATAATTTTCTGTTTTCATACAACATTACCAATCTAACAAAGGCAATGCGCAAGGCGCTTAATCGAGAGCGAACCAATGTCGGACGAAGCACATATACTGAACGTGTCAAATCTATCTTGAAGGCGGCCGATTCAGAAGCCGTAATGAGTGAACTTGCTGAACAAATAAAAGTGCGTGAACTCGGAACTCAGTGTGATGAGATCCGATGGGCTGAAATTGCTCAACTTGGAATCGAAGCACTTGCTGAGAGAGATGATAAGGTCATCTATGTTACTACAGAGAATATACTAAGCAACCCCGATTATTTGGGTGACATTCAGGCAGATGGGTACACTGTAGTCACAGTAAGTGATAATGATAGGGAGCGAATAACAAGTGAAGATGTAACCACCTTCGACGATTATGTAGTAGATTTCCAAGAGTCTTTTGAATTCAAGTTTGTTGAAGAAGAGGACTTGAACTCTAAAGAGAAGGCTGTATTCGATATGACTGAACAAATTCTTGGACTAGTTGGGGGGCGATCTAATCGCCCACAGGTCTGTATATCTGAAACTATGCGTGGAGAGTCGGATTCAAGTTCTGGGGGCTTAGTACTTCATGACGCCATTGGATGTTACAATCCAGGGTTCAATAGAATCGTCATTAAACGAAGTGAATTAGCATCATTATCATCCTATGCTGCGGTATTATTGCATGAAGCTGCACATGCTTCTTCGGGCGCGAAGGATGCAACACGTCTTTTTGAGAATGAATTAACCAGTTATCTTGGAAAAATCGCAGAGAGCGCCCTTGATAGCGAATAAATTACCCACGACTAGGGATTTTTTGGTAATAATGGGCCTACTATGGGCTGACCGATATAGGCCACAACGTCTCTTTACAAACCCCCCTGTCAAAGAAAATCAAGGGTAAAAGAATGACCCTTGCACATCCAATCGCACCTATACCGGTTTTCTTTTTATACCCTTGAATATACCTTCATACATGAAGGAAGTCAATTGCCCACACTGTAAGCAAGTTTTTGAAATGGACGCGGCAGGGTACGCAGAAATTCTAAAACAAGTTAAAGATGCAGAATTCGAAAATGAACTTCATTCTAGATTACAAGACGCGCAAGAAAAGCATTTACTGGCTATTGAACTAGCCAAAAAAGAGGTCATCGAAGCAAAAACGAAAGAATCATCGGATAAGGATAAGCAGATTGAGAGACTAAAAAATGAAAAGGAATCCGCACAGATGAAGACCAAGTTGGAGGTAAATGAAGCGGTTTCGCCTCTAAAAATGAAGGTAATGGAACTCGAAAACAAAATCAATTCAGCAGAAACCGATAAGGAATTACTCGAAAAAACACTAGTACAATCACATCAAGTTGAACTTAGATCAAAGGATGAAGTTATCCGATTAAAGGATGAAGAGATCGCTCTAAGAAAGGAACTGAAAATCAAACTATCTACTAAAATGGTTGGTGAGACGCTTGAACAGCACTGTGAGAACCAATTCAACACGCTAAGAGCTACAGCATTCCCGAATGCATATTTCGAGAAAGATAACGATGTAGTTGAAGGCAGCAAAGGAGATTATGTATATCGTGAATTGGATGAAAATGGAGTTGAAATCATTTCAATAATGTTCGAAATGAAAAATGAGAATGATGAAACCAAAACAAAAAAGAAAAATGATGATTTTTTGAAGGAACTTGACAAAGATAGGAATGCAAAAAACTGTGAGTACGCAGTGCTTGTATCCCTGCTTGAAATGGAACACGATCTATACAATAATGGAATAGTGGACAAATCTCACAAATTCGAAAAAATGTATGTCGTAAGGCCACAATCATTCATTCCAATGATTACTGTGCTGAGAAATGCGGCCTTGAAAAGTTTGCAAGTAAAGAATGAACTTGCTCTAATCAAATCACAAAACATTGATATTGAAAATTTCGAAGATGAGCTATTGGATTTCCAGACCGGTTTCTCAAGAAACTACGACTTAGCTACCCGGCAGTTTTCGGATGCAATCATGAGAATCGACAACTCAATCGACCAATTGAATAAGGTGAAAGATAATTTGTTGAAATCTGGAAACAATTATCGTTTGGCCAATGATAAGGCACAGGATCTTTCTATCAAAAAACTGACCCGAAACAACCAAACAATGAAGGACAAGTTTGACAACGTAAAATCAGATGACTGATCAAGCATACTTACCCATATAGCGCCTATACGACATCGTGGGTACCGACGTGTACGCACATGTACACAACGGGTTCCCTTGTGTACAATGTTAGAATTCCCTCTTAATCCCTCTGAATAATTTCTTAGCAGATTTATTAACTTGTTTTTTCAACCATGTCAGCAACATTTTGAATCGAATCATCAATCATTTCTATAATTGAATATCTTGTACCAGATAACAAATTATTGAAACTAAGCGACTCAAGAAACTCTGGAGACGCTCGTCCTCAACACTGCTTAAGCCCATGTAATGTTGTTGTCGACGTACTGGGCAACCTTCTTGTAACCGGCAAGCCAATAGTACAACGTCAACGTGATGATACTGAACACACATATTTTGATCCAAATTCCAAACAATCCCATTGGAGTACCTGTGAATTGGATCGGACGGCCATCAATTCGGACCTTTTTGGCCCACTTGTTAATCACCATACACTTGGCCCAGGGTAGCCCGAAACCAAGCGTGATTCCCGTCAGAAGGAATCCGATGAGTTTGGTGAAAAACAGTCCATACTCTGCGGTTTGTATAGCCCAATCGCCTCCGGTATCCATTGGCATTTGGCCCATTGCTTGCATGGGTTGGACCGCAACTGCTGGAGTCACTGCTGCAGGCATTACTTCCGCAGGTGTTGCTTTAATTGGCATATCTGCGATTGCCGCAACTGCTGGACCACCATCTTCTTCATTCGGTACCCAGTCTGCTCCATCCCATTTCCACTTGCCGTCTTCACTTATCTGTTGCATGATGGGGTACCCAATCCAATCCTATATCACTTTATGGGAATTTTACGGCATAACGACGAGGAGGTGTACTGGCTATGGTTGCTATGAAGGATTGATTCTTCTTCCTCTTGCAGCATTTGGAATGATAATGACGATCTCCTATTTACTCATTAGTATGTTTAAAAAATGATATGTTTGTGCCGATAAGTGAATACAAAGGGTGCCCATGAATATGACTACAAGATTTACACGGCTTGAGCTTTAGCCCTTCTCTGTTTTAAATTACCAATCATTTTGAAAGAAAAATAGAACATTGCAATAAGAGCAATCATCACTATTATTGGAGACAATAATGCAAGTATGGTTAGAACTACGGCCGCTATCGCTTCAAAGATTGCAATTAGCGGATTTGCTAACCCACCAGTAGTTCCAGTAGATGCAGCTCTGGTAGCAACGGTTCCTATTTGCACAGTACCTGCAGCACCGCCTCCAGCGATTAGAGCAACAGCCCATTGTAACATCGGGTCAAAATCGCCAAGCATCGATGCCGAAACAAAAACTCCAGCAAGGGCGGCAGCAGGAGTAGCAACAATATCTAGTAAATTATCAATCCACGGAATGAAGTAACCACCGATCTCAAAGATGACCGCTGCAGATAAAATGGCAAAAGCGCTCCAACTATCCAACATTGCAAATTGACCATCTAATTCCATCCAATCAAGGTTAGCAGCGAGACTCATCATCGCTGGTGGTAAAAAAATACGGAATCCACAGGCAGCAGACAAACCAATTCCAACACTAATCGCAGAAATCAAAGAGAAAAAGTCCATCTCAATCCTCGTCCTCGTAGAGAACAGGGTCTCCTGAACCACCAGGGCTAGGAGGGCGAGGGCCATCAACATCGATCCCCTCTTCGATTACAGTTTCATCAACACCAAGTTCAACGCGCCCACCCTTTGCAAGGTGTGCCATATCATCGGTTTCAGGAGTTGATAGTTTTCTTTCAACATTCGGTGAATTAGCATACGCCTCTCTCTTAGCATCACGTGCATCTTGTTCACGAACAAGTGAGAGGGAGTCTGCGAAAACGCGCCCAACAACTTCTCTAGTGCGTTCGCCCCGCTTGGCTGATTCAAGTTCAGCCATCATAGCCTCGTTCTGCGTTTCTAATTCTCTGAATTCTGCAGTACGGTCACCAAGTGCAGACTCAAAGTCTGCAATAGTCAAAGCCATTTGTTGGATTCTTTCATCTCTATCAAAGACATCACTATGTAGGCGACGTTCTCTCCTTCTCAGAGATTCATATTCTCGATTTCTTTCCAATAACCTTCTCTTTAATTCTTCAATCTGCTCAACTAAATAATCGTGTTCAGCAGAAACCGAACGAGGACCTTGCATTACCCTTTCAAGTTGTTCTTCTAATTCAGCTAACCTTGAATCTCTAGCATCAAGCAATCCTCGCAGGCGATCTGCAATGTCTCGTAGGCGTTGACGCTCTTCTTCTAGAGCAGTGTTAGCAGCAGACTCTACCTCGAAATTTCCCGACATATCATCAAGTTGTGATTTCAATGAACGAACTTCGTCCGCAGTTACCGAAGTCAAACCAGCCTCAGCGGCTCTTTCCAAAGCCTCAATCATTTGAGAAATACGCCCTTCCATCTCACCAATCACTTCATCTTGGTCATTAGATAAGTTTCGTAATTGGCTAACTTCTGTTTCCATAGATTCTCTTTCCTTCTGTGAAAGTGAAGATTGCTGACTTGCTAATTCCGCCTGGGTATCGGCGAGTACTCGTGATAGGTGAACATTCTTTGCTTCAAATTCCTGGAGAGAGGACTCCGCCTCATTTAGTCGCGCAACTTCCGGTGCAACCAAATCTTCTCTTTCCGCCAAATCAAGTTCTAAAACTCTAATTCTTTGCTTTACAGAAACCAACTCATCATTGCGCCCAGCCAGTTCTTGCCAAGCGATGAGAACCTCTTCGACCAATTGGTCTTGAGGATAGCCGCGAAGCATCCCTTCGAGCACTGCTCGTTCATCTCCCGAGGCATCACTAATTCGTCCGATGCCACCTGCTGCTGAAGTTCCTAGCGTCATACAATGGGCAATCGCCGCTCAACCACTCTTGAACTTTGCCAATAGAATTAGGCATTAGGAGGGGAGTTTGATACCCCTTAGGAACTATTCAACCTATCAAATTTAGTTGATTGATGTGAACATTTCATCAGGCATTTGCTGAGCCAGTGCTAAAGCACCAGTAGCAACCTTGTCGATTGGATCTTCAACACACCAGACATTCACATCACCGATATCGGAAATTTCGTCAGCAATACGAGCCGCTAATCCTTCGATTAGAGAGCCGCCACCAGAGATGATGACATTGTTACGAAGAACTGGTTGATATTCAGGGTCAGCACCAGCAACGATTTGCTTGATACCGTTTCCAATCTTTGGAATAATTGATTCACATGCTTCTTGAACTAGGTCTCCGATGTCTACCACTTGCTTCTTACCTTCAACTGAAAGTTCAACAATTGCTTCCCGAGCGTCTCCACCTACATAGGAAACTTCCTCTTTCCAACGGCGAACCATATCCTTGGTTACTTGAGCGCCGGTGTACTTCTTTCGAATTAGTTCCATTAGTGCCTCATCCAACCAATCTCCAGCTTCTTGAAGAGTTATTTGGTCTTCTTCAGTTGGGAATGTTCCATAGATACGTGCAATATCAGTTGTTCCAGCACCAATGTCTACTACGATAGAACTAGCAATTTCTTCAATTCCGAATGCTGTAGCGAATGGTTCAGTAACTACCATTATGGCATTTACTTGTCCACGAAGTGTTGCAACTAGGTTAGACTTGTCAGTGAATGAAACGTGAGATGGTGAGCAAATTACTCCGAAAACCTCATCGAATTCTTCAGGGTCTACAGTTTCCAATAGGTGAGAAACAAACGCCTTTGCAGCAGCAAGGTTTGCGTCATCATCTTGAGCAACTCCAGCAGCCATTGGGCGGTATATATTACATGCTAACTTGTTCTTCAAAGCATCATTTCCGAAAAGAACATCTCGCCCGAGGAAGTTACGAGCAATAGGGTCTTTCGGTCGTCCAACAACAGTTTCAATTGTGTGGCTTGCACCAGCACTTGACGCGATTGTTGATTGGTATGTTCCCAAATCGATTCCTACGTAGAGTCTTTCTCCCATTTTATTCACCTTCCGCGTTGCGGACAAACCGCCGAGGATGCCACTACCCTTCAAGGTTCACCTTCACTAAAAAGAGAAGATATCTGTATGAGTAAGCAAAAAAAGCCTCACAGTACGACGAAAAGAAAAACTAATACCCATCACTTTCAATAGGAGGTTGTTCATTCTCAACTATATCGGAAAAACCCTCATCAAAATTGTGGCGAAGATAATTCTTAGCGACTAGTAACGCGCCAACCAAACCACCAATCAATCCTATAATTGCTAACGCTAGAAATCTCTTTTGTTTGGCAATTTCTTCTTTATTTAAAATCAAAGAATTGTCATCACCTATTGAGGAGTTATCCCACGATGAAGTGAATACATTTTGACTACTTATTGTTATTAATTCATTATTCGCTTCTGGAGATTGGTTTAAACTTTGGACAAAGAACTCCAGGTGCAATTGTTGCCCATTAATATCGTATGAAGGGAGGTCGGTTGGAATCACCCAGATACAAAAGAACTCGTTTGAATCATCCCCCATCATCCTCGGAACACACCGAACCAATTCTGAAGAACTTTCATTTGAATCATTATGTGTAATCATTATTTTGACGCCAGTTATCAATTGGTCGCCATCGTTGTCTTCTGCTAGCCATCGAACCAGCATCACATCTTCCCAAACACTGCCATTTTCTAATTCTGAAATGATAGTAATTTGGGGGGTATTATCTATTGGTCTACAGCCATTTTCCATTATAGGCCAACTACTGTTGATTATTTCTGTATAGCACAGATCAACATCATCCTTGACGGAATCAGCATCCGAATCATCAATGCAGCCATCTGAATCCAAATCAAAACCACTCGCATCCTCATCAACACACAAGTCAATATCGTCGGTTATTGTGTCTTTATCCGAATCATCAAGACAGCCATCTGAATCTAAATCAAAACCACTTGCATTTTCAATTGGACAGATATCTAATACATTTTCAATACCATCACCATCATCATCCATCCACCCATCGTAATCTCTCTGCACCCCTTTAGCAGCGATAGAAAACCCATTCCTATCACCATCAATGCCGACGGTTCCAGGCGAGTTTCCAGGCGAGATATAGCGGGCCCGAACTTCAATTTCGACCCATTCAATTTCACTTAAGTCAATAGCATCCAAATGAATCTTCACAGTGGTTTCATTGCTTGACGGAAATGAATTGTTATTTGAGTAATTAACAGCGCTTTCGTAAAACAAGGTATTGGCGCCATTAGAATTTGTTTTGCCAGAGATAGCGACTTGACCATTCGAAAGCCGCACGACTAGCAACATGTCATCGACCAGATAAGGTTCGGGAGATGAAGGGAATGCCATTGTGACATCCAATGGCTGACCCGACTCAATTGAAAGCCGCGTTGTCCAAATTTCTCCGCTCGAGAGGAACGGGCCTACGGCATCATCTCCATCCCAGGGATTATTGGCCAAATTTTCTAATGGGGTGAGGTTTCCATTTCTTTGCGATAATAACTGCATAGGCTGCAACTGTTCTAAACGATAGGAGTCGTGAATCCAAACATCACTAGTTGGAGAAACATTACCTATGGAAATCATATTTTCTAAATCTTCAAAATCAACCAACTGGGATAAATTTAGACGGCCAAATCCATCATATGGATTTCTCAAATCCTCTCCTCCATTCCCGGCATTTCTTTCATCCAATGGCAAAGGGGTACTTGCAATCGCCATCAACGCCCGTAACATTGGTCCAGAGGGGGTGAAACCATCGCCCAATATCAAATTAGATTGAGAATCGAGAGAACTATCGGCCCATTGAGGGCGCAATTGGTCAATAGAAATATGATGGGTGTTTTCCTGTGAACCGCGAATCCACCCCTGTTCAACCATTTGTTGTATTATGGCAGCAGTGCTTGCTGCCATTGGAGTAGCCATACTAGTGCCACTTGATGAACGCAAGTCATCATTGTAAGAATCATCAATGCCGTCAGCCTTCGCCGATACAATTGATGTTCCGGTAGCGAGTGCGAAAATACCAGTTGTCTCCACCTGTAATGGGCCATGAGCATTTGATGCCCATCGTTGCGATTGATCATTTTTTATTGAAGCCCCAATGGCAGCAACATTTCTAGCATTAGCAGGTTCTAAAACTTCACCACCATTATTGCCCGGGGCGACAAATGCAAGCGACCAAGGAAATTCCCTGCCCCACGCATCAAAATCAGCTGAGCGAGCAGTATATTCGGCAGAATTATCACCCCATGAATCTGAATGAATTACCGCGCCATTACTCGACGCTTCATACAATAATAACTCCACATCTGGAACTACCCACCCCTCACTTGAAACAATATCTTGGAAGATCAGAGAACTACCATGGGAAAGTGAAGAGCCCGCAGTTGGAAGAGTTCCGTTTCTATAATCGTAGATATCAAAGCAAGACAAAGTGCCAGCGACATGAGTTCCATGTCGATAATCACTATGCCCTTGAGTATCTCCCGAATCTATTGTTTCATTGAGTAATAGCAGTTTTCGATGGAAGGGGCCAGCAGGGGCCTCAGCGTCACTCCCATTTTCACCCTCAGAGCCTAACTGTGTAACCGCAGTCGCATTTCTAAAACAAGAATGATCAGCATCAAGGCCAGAATCAGCCATCGCAACAACGACGCCACTTGCATTCAAACCTAAATCCCAAGCAGGGTTTTCAGAGAGCCCTCCGTTTTGATGAATAGATGCAGATTGTGTGTTACGGGCAAACGTTTCCAATACCGGCTCAACCCAAAGCAAACCATCAACCGCTAACAATTGAGAAAATAATTGTGGGTCGTCGTACGTCCATTTTACAATCATGACTTGAGGGATTGGGCTTGATAAGAATAATTCTTCACCACCCATTTCGATTGAAAACATTGCCAATTGTTGAGATAACTGCCGTGCAGCCGTGTCGGGCAGTCTCGGTTCAAAGACCAAGCGAAGCATGGTATCGGTTGAAGGCTGCAAACCATCCAAGCCAGTTTTGTATTGTGCTTGCTTTGCTTCATTTATTTCAATGTTCAAATCCAAATTAATATCTTCGGCGCTACTCCAGACCAATAGCGTTGATGGGGAAATAATTCTCAAAGGAGTGAGTCCGTTATTTTTAATCACATTCCAATTGTCCTGAGTCCAATACTCATCTCGGAGAACAATCTCAATTTCTTGACCTTCGCCAATAGCGACAGGAAAGTCCGTGTTGTCGCTTAGAAAGGCAGTGGAAAGCGGCATCAGCAATACTAGTAATAGTACAATCACTGGCCGCATAAACCTTGTCAAAACCTCAAACCATGTCAATCTCACCCTCATTTCCAATCGTTTAGTCGCGCCATAGCGCTTAAGACGGGATTGCGAGTCGCCCCATTTGATGAAGGCCTATCGAATTTCAGGAATCGCCCCTTTCGGACGCATGCGCCAAGGATTCTCAATTGATATAGCAGCAAACGATGAAGCTGATGCTGAACATCGCGCATATTCAATTATGGGTTCACGCCACAAAGCAAATCGCCGAGCAATCACCATTGAATCAGTCGCAGAAATTGATCCAAGAACCTCCAAGGAAGCACGTGTTCTAGACCACTTCCGCGAGCAAATTGCAGCGGCAGGCGGACCAATCGCATCCGAAGAAGAGTGAGGTTGTCCGGCCGCGCCGGTTTTTCAACCCCGACGGTCTACGAAGGGATGAGCGAAGATGGCAACGAGGGAAGAACTGCAAAATTTAGCCCGCATCGTCGAGGTAACTAAAGCTAGTTTTGATGAAGTAGAAAAGCAGATCGGCAAAGTCGAAGAAGTCATCAAAGAACATACTATTACCCTAGCAACACTCAATGAATTAGTTCAAGTTGGAACTAAGGGGAGTGCTAGCGCCCATCTTTCAATTGGCTCAGGGGTAACTCTTCCATACAAACACGAAGGCCAGCAAGAAGGTTTGGCGATGATTGATTTGGGCAGTGGCATCTTCGGAGAAAAACCGTGGAGCCAAGCAATTTTAATTACCCAACAACGCAAAGACGACATCATTCAATTACGCAATGATTTACAGATTCAAGCCCAAGCCCTAGAAGTAAAAATCGGAGAGGCTGCAGAGCAATTTAATCAAGTAGCGATGGCTATTAAATCACAACCGAGTGAAAATAAATTACCAGCCAAGGCCCCTAAGGCCCTGGTGCCAACAACAGAACGGGATGTGGAGGAACAACAATCTGAACAAGCAACCCGCCGTAGTGGAAAACGCCGTAGTGGAATGTTTGGCAACGAATTGACGCTAGATGACTGAGGTATTTGCATGGGATTATTTGACAGATTCAGAAAAGTAGCCGAGGTTACAGATACAGAGGCATTGTCCGCTGCAGCAGAATCAGATGAGGCCAAGCAAGCACTACAAAATGCACAACAGCAAGCACCACAACCGGAGCCGGTTGAAGAAATATCAAATCAACAAGACGATGACTGGGACGACCTCGAAGAAGAAGTTGTTAGTGAAATAACTGGTGAGGAAGATGACTGGGATGATTTTGATGAAGAAGAAGAGATTGCTCTACCAGTTGAATTGACCAAGGTTCAAAGGAAATTACTTGAGCGAGAAAAAAAGGTTGCAGAAAAAACCGAAAAAGCCCGACAAAAGGAAATCAAGAAGCGCGGTGGAGTTGAACAAGCACGGCCACAGGGTTCACGTGTCGATTTGTCTATGATGAGAACTACGACTGGAAGAAAACTGGTCAGCGTTGAGTCGGCGCCAAAAGGCTCTTCCAAATCAGCAATTATCGAAACAGAATTCGGCGGCAAGGTCGAAGTTGAACTCGGTGGTGGTGTAGTTGAGCAAGGTGGAAGAGTGATCAAATCAGGAGATGGCCTCGATACCCTACTAGAGGAATTAGAATGGGTATTACTAGAATCTGATATTTCATCGGATGCGGTTACAGCGATAATAGATGCTTTGCGCAACACATTAGTCGGGGCAAGATTGCGCAAGGGGGCAGACCTTTCCAAGGTTCTCGAAGCATCTCTTAAACGCGCACTAAACAACTTACTTTCAGCTGGTTATTGGGATTTCGATGCCACAGTACAATCTTATGTAGATAAGGGTGATTTACCAGTCGTCATAATGATGGTTGGGGTAAATGGAACCGGAAAAACAACTACGGCGGCAAAGATTGCTCACAGATTACAGTCACGTGGGCTATCTGTTATTGCAGCAGCAGGTGATACCTTTAGAGCAGGTGCAATCCAACAATTAGAATCACATTGCAAAACCCTGGGAATTCGTTGTATCTCAAGCCAACGCGGTGGCGATGCAGCAGCGGTAATCAGAGACGCCATAGATTCTGCAAAGGCAAAAAACATTGACGTCGTATTGGTTGATACTGCGGGAAGAATGCACAATAAAACAAATTTAATGAAAGAATTGAACAAAGTTAGGAGAATTGCCAATCCTCACCTCACTTTATTCGTCGGTGATGCATTGGCAGGTAATGATGCAGTCGACCAAGCCAAGATGTTCCAAGAGATAATGAAGTTCGATGGCGCAGTATTAACAAAAATGGATACTGATGCCAAAGGTGGAGCAGGACTTTCTATCGCTTTCGCAACAGGGCGACCAATCGTTTTCGCGGGCACTGGACAAGGTTATGAGGACCTATTACAATTTGAACCAAATTGGCTACTCGACCAGTTATTTGAATGAATAATTGAGTCAGCAAAAGCGATGAGGACAAAAACCTCCTATGCAAGGAGTAATCATGGCGGAGATATTTCACGACGATGAAACGGCTCGATTTTTTCAATTAGTACACCTATTCCAACGGTCAGCAATGTTGCAAATGGGTCAATTACCAGATAATGAAGGTAATGTACATTACAATATGTCTGAAGCCAAAGAGGCCATTGACCTACTAACAATGTTACAGAAGAAGACCAAAGGAAACCTTCAACCTGTCGAAACATCATTGTTGAATGGGATAGTTTCGGAACTACAATTACAATTCATGAAAGCACCAGCACTTCACAGGAAAATGCAAGAAGAAAAAAATCAATCGGAAGCGATGAGAGATACATTTGCAAATCCCCAAAAAGGTCCAGTGGAAGATTTGAGTGGGTCGCAAGAAGAAGAGGAATGAACAATTTTCATCGCATGGTTGATGTGCAAGAATGGTAACGTGAGTAATATGGCGTATGTGACCGAGGCAGAAGGAGAATCTACTCCGACCGTCCTTATCGTCGATAATAATCCAATGTCAATTACCAGATTGAGCAATATTTTCAAGGTCAAAGAATTCAAAATTGAAATTTGTGAAGATGGCGATAAAGCGGTTGACGAATACATTAGGTTAGACCCCGAATTAGTGGTTTTATCTTTGGATATACCATCATTGGATGGCCACTTAGCCGCATTGGAAATTAGAGAGCACGGTGGCGAGGGGAGGATCATATTTGTTGCACCAAAGCGCCAAGCGCAATTAGCAGCAGACGCAGCATATTCAGCAGGAGCGGTAGCATGGCTTCAAAAACCAGTCATCACAGCAGATTTAGATAAGATTTGGGAAACCGTTCTTGGACCAATTCCTGAAGCACCAGGATTAGCAGATTTGGATAGTTTATACCCCGAAGATCGCATCAAGCCAGAAGAAGACTCCGGGCCAATGCCTTTGCCAGGATTACCACCTCTGCCAATGCCAAACGCGGATGGAACATTACCCGCTTTGACTCTACCTCCATTGGAAATGCCATTATTGGTGGTTAAAGAGGCTGGCAATAATCCAAAACGCAAGATAAAGGGTCTGAAGAAAATGCTATTGTTGGTAGCCCTATTAGCAGGTGTAGTAGGGTATTGGTATTATCAAACAATTATGATGAACAATCCTCTCTTTTGACCTTAAAGTCAAGGAACTCTTTTGTTCATTACATTTTTCCATAACGGTGGAATAAGGGCTAACCAAAAACACACATAGTAGCCAAAAGGCAATTGTGGAGCCCCTTCCTGAGCGCGCAGATTCCACATTGGGTCGCTGGCTTTTAGATGATGAGCGGGATGAAGAGGTAGCTCCAACAGAGTCCAACGAGACCACAGATTTCTGCTTTCCCAAGAATGCGCAACCGTTTGTTTTTCTCCAACCTCTGCGCGAAGCCCATAGTGCTGTAAATAATTGACAAACTCTAGCAAGATTATTGCAACGGTAGCAGAAAGTAAGAATGCCAATACAACATTAAGTCCAAGTCCATAGTAAAGTCCTCCGACAAAGGTAATTTGAATTGTCAAACCATGCAATATTGGATTTTTTATTCCTTTACGCCCCTTATCTGAATGAGTTTTCCATGCCGCAATAAACTGAAGTGGAATCGTTTTGATAATTTGAGTCCACAAACCTCTGCCTTTAGGTGAAGAAGCAGGATCTAATTCTGTCGCATAATTACGGTGGTGGCCATGGTTATGTTCGGTTGTAAAATGCATATACATCACCCACAACAAATTGAGTCGCCCCATCCACCAAATCAGCGACCCCTTTCTTCGATGCCCCTGCTCATGTGCATTGATAATAGCCGAAATACCACTGACAAGTCCAACCGATATTGCACCTATAATTGTTGTAATGATCAATCCGTCTAATTGCGCTCGGAATATCAGAGCAGATAACGCTAAAACCGCAGCAATACTATGGCCGAAAAGTAAGAAATTCCACGGTACAGAAGAGGATTCACTCTTTCGAATCGGCATACCTTCAGGAGATAACAAGTCCAAGATCGGACCAATGCCCAAGCCCCAAATAATTCCACTCGCGGACCACCACCCACCTTGTAATAATCCAGCGATTGTTACAATTGGTAATATGAATCCGAGTAGATGGGGTTTCCAACTCTCAATCCGTTCCTCCATGAACCAACCAAGCAAGCATTTGTATTCAACTTGGAGGTTGAAAAGACATCAAATCTTTCCTTGTTGAGAATAAATCAAGGTTACATCATCGTAAATTTGTGTACCAGGGGGTCCCTGAGTAATACGTTTAATTTTAACTCCAGAATCGCTGAGAATTGAAATATCTCCCTGTTGAATTTTTTTATTTATTGAGCGGTGCGACTTAACCGCCCACCAAATAACGGCCAATGGCGCCGCGAATGAGAGCGTAATCAGCAGCAAATCAATAAGATTCATATGGGCTCAAGTAATTGCAGCATATGCTAACAATTCAACGTTTGCAATTCAACGGTTTAGTAATGCGTGCCAAGAAGCCTCAGCATATTTTTCCGCTTGTTGCGACGGGTTATCCGCCATGTGAATGCCTGAGCCGACGATGATACAGTCTGAGCCAGCATTGACCGCTTGTGCAGGATCGCCATAGCGTTGACCCATTTCACCATCTCCAACAGCAAGGTTAACTCCAGGAGTCCAGATCATCTTTGCTTCACCAACAGCCTTGCGTAACTCCCGCAATTCTTCTGGTCTAGAGCCATTGCCGATGAAACCGAAAACTCCATCATGAGCCTTTCCTTTCTCAACCACTTGAGCAGTATATTGAGGATTTAGTAAATTGCCACGAGAAGACATTTGTGCTAATAACAAGACTCCGCCTTGCCTATTGACATCAGCCCATCCGGCTTGAAGTCCATCAACGACATCAGGCCCAGAGATTAGATGAGCGGTGACCAAATCTGACCAAGAACGAATATCATAAACCCCAGCCATTTGATTTCGAGATATTTTTCCAATATCAGCGAACTTTCTATCTTCAAAAATCATCAAGTCGGCCGCTTCTGCCTTTGCACAGAATGCTGCCCAAGAATCAGCAGTCCAATCATCCACCAAGTCGACATGGGTTTTCAATGCTGCAATATGCTGGCCGACTTCATCAATCAATTGATTGAGGCCAGCCATGGTTGACCTATCGGCTGCCAAACAAACCAAACTTTGCTTGCGGCAAGCCACTTCCATGTAGCGTCTAGCCATTGGCAAAGTGTTCTCCTGCCACCGCTTTCCCCACACCTGTGGCGCTTCCATGATACAGGCCAGCGACTCTTTGTCCTCAATCCTTGCGGCCAAATAACCTATATTATTGACTAATAGAATCTATTGAATCTACAAGTGTTTGTTGGTAATCGGTAAAAACAAAATCAAGTTCCTGTTCAACATTGCCAACATCATATCCGATTTGTACACCCAGATTTCCTCGTAATTGTCTAATGGAAAGTTTGGGGTGGAAAACGGTCATCAAGTAAGCAAAAACAGAAGGCAATTTTCTTGTAGCCCATTTTCTCTCTGGTTTTAATTCCCTCAACGCAGCACCGATCTCATGCATCCACATACCTCGCTTATGGATGAGATAGCGTTCACCATCCCGGCCATTAGTCAGTGCACTGACATGGGCTTTTGCAACATCTCTAACATCAACAAAATTGATATTAATTTTCAAAACGAACGGTGGACCAGAATTAAAATGTTCAAGATAAGACATCGAACCATTTTTATGTCTTGCAGACAATATTGGGCCAAAAACAATAGAGGGATGGATGGTTATTAGACGTGGTTTTGAACCTTCATCTTGACCTTCCACCCATTGACGCATTACTTTCTCAGCACCCGCCTTAGCAAGTCCATAAGGGTTAGATTTGACAGTCGCATCATCACACCAATCCGTAACAGAAAAGATTGTTCCGTTCTCATGTGATGTATTTCTAATGGCGGCAACTGAAGAAGTGTGAACAATTCTCTCAACAACACCCGCTTGTTGCAATGCTTTCACCAAATTGCTAGTTCCTTCTATGCTGGGGTCTACAATATCTTTCTGCGCGTCATTAGCTCCAACTGGGAGTGAAGCAGCGCAATGAATTATATCTTTACAATCAGAAACTGCACTGCGAACACTAGCGAAATCTAGCAGATCCATTGTAACGATTTGAAGAGATGCACCGTTTACAAGCGGAAGTGAATTGAGAAATGTAGCATTTTTTGGGTTGCGGACAGTAGCGCGAACTTGCGCTCCGGACTGCAATAATTGCGCTACTACGTGGCTGCCGATGAAACCAGCAGCCCCTGTTACCAATACGGCCATGCAACGCCTTTACAGCAATAGTTCAATAGTTTACAGGTTGAAATTGTTAGCACCACATTGATGAAAGCCGCATTGCAGGGCAAAGTGATGCGCATAGCCTACCTGCTAGTCTCGCTAGTCCTATTGGGGCCGATGGCAGGGTGTTTTGGTGGGAACTTGTCCAATGCCATTGACGAGGATAAAGAAGGAATGTATCCGTCTATTTGGCAACGTCACGATCTTGATTGGAATTGGACTGACAGTTATTCTTACGTTCTTGAACCAGGTCCTCATTATGCCTTAGAAGTTCAAGAGGCAACCTTTGAAGTGGATACTTCTCAGGTTTGGGAAACAGGACCTTCAACCGCAAATATACATCTTTCATATTGGTTACCATCCAACACAGAAATCGGCGAACAAGTACCTGTAATAGCAGTAATAAGTCCTTACTTTTCATTCGGCCAACAAGGTTCAGAATCCGGGGCAACCAATGTCGTAGGCGCTGGGCGTGGTGAATTTATTTACGATAATTTCATTCCACATGGATATGCATTTGCTCAAGTTTCTGTTTTTGGAACCGAGGAATCAAGTGGTTGTTTTGACTATCGTGGAGAAGGTGAAGGATGGGGAATTCATCAAGCGGTGGAATGGCTAGGAACTCAAAATTGGTCCAATGGGAAAGTTGGACTATATGGGAAATCATATGAGGGTGCAACCCAATGGGAAGCTGCAGTACATGGTAGCGATTACCTTGCAACAATAGTGCCAATTTCAGGAACAACTGGATTACACCCCCTACTTTACAAAAATGGTAGCGCAGAAGCGCGAAGTCAAGTAATGCACATGAACTATTTTTCAAGCACCGTTGACTATAATGCCGAAGACTTAGACAATATCTGTCCCGATATTGTTGAAGGATTCTTTGCAGGTCCTGTAACATACGGAATGGGGGAACTAGACCCGTATATGTCAAATTATTATGAGGAAAGAGAACATATTTCAAAAGCGCTAACCAACTATCAAGGCAGCGTTTATTGGGTGCAGGGGATGCAAGATTGGAATGTAGACCCCCATCAAGTATTCCCTTGGTACCAGCAATTTAGAGACCAAGGATTTGAAGTCAGGGGAATGCTGGGGCAATGGGAGCATAATTATCCAGACCAATGGAGTAAACATAACGCTCAAGATTCCGGCTATGGTGGTGAAGCGATTGACAACATGACTCGTTGGGATTGGGCCCAAGATTTGTTTGAATGGTTTGAATACTACCTCAAGGGAATAGGGCCAAAGCCCGACTTAGTAGCCCAAATACAGCGAAATGATGGCCAATGGCGGATTGAACAAACATGGCCGCCATTAGATGCACAATGGTCAACATTAGATCTATCTGAATGTAGCCAAACTGGAACAAGAGTAGGCGGCACCTCGGTTATTGGAGGCGGACTATCTACTGTGACCATTGAATGCGGAGCAGTAGATGAGCAATTAGATACACTAATTTCAGGATTACTAACCCTGCACTTAGATGTAACAGCAGCAATGGACGGAGGGCAAATTTTTGTAGAAATGCAGGATGCTGAAAGCGGATTACGAATTGGCCATGCTACTATGGATATTCGCTATTACCAAGGTGGGAGTGAGCCAACGACAGTCTTGCCAATGCAGTCTTTAACGATGCTAATGGAATTCCAAGCGATAGACGCAATTCTGCCAGCAGGACATGGATTAAGATTGGTAATGACTGAAACAGGAGAAGATTATCTCGCCCCCGCCTGTGGAGTTTCCTGCCCTATTACCGTTAATGGAGGGGCTCTTTCAATCCCACATTTATCACGCGATGATAGTAATACTCTCATCACTCCACAAAGCGAAGAAGCAGCGAACAATCAATAATTCAATCTAATTGAGCCCAAAAAGAGTCGATTTCTTGCTGTTCTTCCAAAGGTCCAAAATGCTTGCTAACAACCATTCCATTTTGATCTATCAAAATCAATGTAGGTGTATTATTAATTTCAAACGCTTGTGAAAGTTCGACGCCAACTGAAAACGGGGCAGAAACAAGGCTGTCCTCTTTACTATCATTGACTTGTAAGTGCCAATCGGATAGTTTTGGAGAATCAGAATTATCAGTTGAAACAATAATGTATGTTGAATCATTAAGTTGGTTGCTCACTGCGTGCATTGTCGGTCTACAACTGTTACACCATGATGCTGAAAAATGCAGAATATATCCTTCACCGAACAAATTTTTCGAGGAATATTCCTCTCCATCATCAGCGGTTAAAGAAAAAACTGGTACATTCTCGCCTTCAGTTCCCTCTTCTTCGCCACCATCAAGACACCCTGGGGAGAATATCAACAAAGTAACGAGTAGAGCGAGTAGTAATGCCTTTACCTTCATAACTGTTCTACTAAACCCACCTATACAATTGTTTCTAATTTAAATTAACAATTGTGAACATTGATATTATAGGGTTTTAGAGGTGCAATCATGCGCAGGGGTGTATCTCTTCTTGTTACGATATTCCTCGTCGCCTTCTTTATCGAATCCTTTGAAAATTTACATCAAAGTGACATCCTCGGCCAAAAAGTAATCCATTTTGCTGACGACGATTCCGATGGCTATGATGGTGACGACCAATGTCCAAGTGTAACAGGCAATTCAACAGAAGACCGTATTGGATGTATAGATTCTGACGGCGATGGTTATTCAGATGCAGATGAAAATTGGAATATGAGTGATGGTGCAGACGCATTCCCACAAAATAGTGCTGCATGGAGTGACATAGATGGAGATGGCTATTCAGACCAACCCAATCTCAACATTACTGATGATTGCCCTTCGAGATACGGCAAGAGCCGCCAAGTTCTGTGGGGTTGCGCAGACATGGATCTTGATTGGATTCCAGATGTAATAGACACTGATATTGATGGAGACGGTATTTCCAATGAACTAGAAATTGCCTCTTCAAGCGCACTCTTTCAGTATAATCCATTGGACCCGAACTCAGTTCCACAGGATTCAGATTATGACATGATACCGGACGCAGTCGACAGCGACGATGATAACGATGGGTGGCCGGATTTACTTGAGCAAGATAGAGGAACCGACCCACTCGATACAAAAAGCACACCATTCAATAAATATTTTGGAATTGAAACCGGATTTTTCTACCTCGGAGGCATTGATACCACTAGCAATTATGAGGCAGAGGCAATAGAAATCTCAGTTTCTGGTATTCTTGAGGTGGTGACAGAAGAATTAATTATTCCATTGCTCCTAGTGCCAATATATTTCTACATCTTTTATTCACGCCGTCAATACTTCAAACGATTAAGTTTAGAGATTAGCCAGTGCAAATACCAAAAAGAATTAAACAAAGTAGAAAAGAAAATAAATCAAGCGATAGAAAATCGTAAAATAAAAACCCTTCACGGACTAATTTTAAGAAATAAGATAGAAGCGCGAGAAAATGATTTGAGGCTTGAAGAAGAATAATTGCGATTATTGTGAAATATCACGTAAAGCTCTAACCATATCAATTCTTGAAACTAAACCGACTAACCGACCATTTCTGGTTACCAATAATGCCTCTTCAACAGTCAATAAATCGCGTGCTTCAGAAATAGAAACATCATAATTGACTACAACTGCATTTGCCTGCATCACACTCCGAACCGATCCCATAGTTTGCGCTCCATGAGTCAACAAACTGGCTTCTGAAACCAATCCGATAGGAGAGCCACTACCCGAAATTACTGGTAACTGTGAAACATTACTACCAATCATTTTGTCAATAGCACTTTCAATGGTATCATCTGCAAATAAGGTAATCAAATCTTCAACCATGATGTCGTTAACAATATGTGGTTGGCCAGGGAATTGCAACCGATTCAAAGCATCCACTATTTTTTTCAGAGTCGAAGAGCGGGGATCTACACTTTCATTTTCAACCTTGGCAATAACAGATTGAGCAATACCTGATAATTGTGATAATTCATTTTGGGTCAATCCCAATGATTTCCGACAACGCTTCAGATGCTTGCCAGTAGGAATCTCCATGAGTGATGGCAAATAGCCGAAGCAAATTAGTTCACCGCATTTTCGGCGAAGGAATTGTATGAAAAATCATCGCATCCTTAAAAATTAATCAATTGAAAATTCAACAACATTTTTTCTTTTCATTCGCACAAATAAGCAAACATAAAATAGGCATTATTGTGGGCAACTGATTAATATTTATTAAAAATAATACGCATGCGCTTCAACAAATCCGAGTAAAAATGTGCGTATGTTTGATATACCGTCTAGCCAACCAACCGTTTGATACCCATGATAGATAAAGCAAAACTGGAATATATTTGGCTCGATGGATACAACCCGACACAAAATATGCGTAGCAAAACTTTGGTACGCCATGATTTTGAAGGAACACTTGAAGAGTGCCCGATGTGGAATTTTGATGGCTCTTCAACAAGACAAGCAGAAGGCGGCGCATCTGATTGCCTTCTAAAGCCAATAGCAATTTATCCAGACCCACAACGATACAATGGATTTCTTGTAATGTGTGAAGTAATGAATGCTGACGGAACTCCACACGCAAGTAATGGTAGAGCAACAATTGAAGATGACGACGAAGACTTTTGGTTCGGTTTTGAGCAAGAATATTTCATCATGGACACTGAAACGACCCTTCCACTCGGCTTCCCAGTTGGCGGCTTCCCAGGCCCTCAAGGAATGTATTACTGTTCTGTTGGTGGAAGAAACACCCATGGACGTTCATTGGTTGAAGAGCACGCAGACCTATGTCTTGATGCTGGAATCAATTTTGAAGGAATCAACCAAGA
>Ga0302117_10000231_pt1 | contig 22741 bp, 18 predicted proteins | sample AG5_322_MG_FD_203112 | JGI IMG/M metagenome (GOLD analysis project Ga0302117, IMG submission 203112) | Marine microbial communities from Western Arctic Ocean, Canada - AG5_32.2 | ecosystem: Environmental > Aquatic > Marine > Oceanic | place: Canada: Western Arctic Ocean | collected 2017-10-01 | reverse complement strand
TTGCTCCCGCCACGCTTGAGAGGCGGCGATTACTTGTTTGCTCAACTCGTTCTGTGCAGTTTCGACGCTGTCAAGTTTCGTTTGGATGTGTGCCGCCGTTACTTTCACATCAGATTCCAGTTGATAGGCACGCTGATACGTTTTTGACAATGCTATCTCGCGCAAGAACATCTTTACATCAAAATTCAATTGCACAATACCTGCTTCGAGTACACTCATTAATTCCGGATTGAGCGGAGGATTTCCAGAGTGTTGTAAATCGACGGGCGTCACTAATGCGCGGCCGTTCATTAATCCCCAAAGCCGATTGGCAATATTGCGGTTGAACGCCCTGTTCTTGCCATTGGTTGCTGTCTCTGCTAATTGTTCTCGCCGACTATACGTCGGCACAGTCACAACGTTCGCGCGCGGTCGGACTTTATATTCATCAATCTTTTTGTGAACTGGCTCGGCGATCGGAGCGTCTCCGGGCAGATGAGGGCCTGTCTCGCCCGCTTCCTCTGTGAACACGCTTTTAAACGAAACGTTGCCGACAGATTTTTCCGCGAAATAATTTTTCTTGGCTGCGTCTGTAAGGATGTGGCTGCGATTCAAAAATGCAAACAACCCGTAGTAATCGCGTTGAAAGTAACCATCAATCAATGGGTGATCGTGGCATTGTGCACATTGCATATCCATGCCGAAGAACATTCGACCGACATCCCGCGTCAGCCGATTTGTTTCACCTGCTCGATCTAAATAAAATCTCGCTGCTGGACGCGAGGTTGGATCAGCGCCGTTGGAAGCTAATATCTCACGAGCCAGAACATTGTAGGGTTTATTAGCGACAAATGAATCATACAAATACTGACGCCACTGTACAGATTTGACTTGCCCATCGGCAATTCGCTCCATCAACATAACGTCAAATACATTCGCCAAACGGTGGTTTAATCGAGGATCAGCAATGATCCGATTCGCCAATTGCTCGCGTTTATCCGCAGCCGCATCGTCTAAAAAAGAACGCGTTTCTTCGGCCGATGGAATCGTTCCTAACAGATCCAAGTAAACACGTCGCTGAAACTCGGCGTCTGTAGCCAAGCTCTCATTGCTCAGCACCTGATACTTGGAAACCGCCGTATCGATTTTTTCGTGCAGAGGACTCTCAGCCGCCGCTGGAGAGGACAGCGTAATGCAAATCAGTGTTGAATAGATTAATCGCTTCATGATATGTCACAGAATAAAAAGGTGGGGTTCTGTATTACACCAATCGCTCCATTGATCGATGTATCGTTTTTATATTGACGTCATACCAAGGCCGCAGCCTAAATTACTGTAACCTGTAGTATGCCTTCAAGTTGCCCAAGCAAGCGTTCGGTGGGATTGTTTTGGATTTTTGTGGGAGGTGCTGCTCAGAATCGTAAAGACTGCCATCCTTTGCGTGTCTTATCGACTCTTTATTGTATCTATTGATTCATATCGACGTCAAACTGGATCTGCTACGTAATTTCCCTAGTAGATTCAGATCGTCACACTAGTATCATAACCAATAACCCTCACATACAGATGGTTTACTACGTTGCCGCTGTATATTGATACATGGATGACACTTCCGTGTCACATAATCCGGCATGATTGTACCGTTTTATCTTTTCCCGAATAATCGCCTCAAATTGTGCCGGCCCCCCCCAATTTTGGGACATTGCTAATTCCTGCAAGTGATAAAACACATCCCGGACAGCCGTTACCCATTGAGCGTCATCTGCGAGTAACATTGCATTATTAAAATTACAACCATCAGAATCCATACGACATTTCTCGTAAGTCGTAGCCGCCGCAAAATATAGCATGCAATATGCTTCAAAATGGCGTTTTGATGGCAACGCTAAGTAGCAACCTGCCACTAGAAAATCAATCAACTTTAGTTCGTCTAGCACTTGTTCGCCGTAAGCATCCACTCCAGCTTGATGCCCACTGTCCACACTCAAAAAGATGTCCGCCAATCGTTCGACTCCACTCAGCGAATGCGCAATGCCCGTACTATGTAATGGATCGATAAAGCCAGCGGTATGTGGCAGGCTCACCCAACCATGTCCAGCAGCTTGCCCAGCGATACGTTGCAATCTCTGGGTCTTGAAAAAGCGATCGGGGGCAGCAGATAACTGAGCGTCTTGAAACATTCGGCTCAAACTTGGATAGCGCGCAACATGTCTGCACCACATTTCTTCGGCTGCGAGTTGCTCCCAATCATCGGCGAGATGATGAGTGTCCAGTACAAGCCCAGCACTCGTCACGTTATGGTCAAATCGTAAGCACCACAACCAACCTTCCTGAAGTACATGATGCTGCGCAGACGCATCAGACGGGAACGGGAAGTCCTTGGTATCTTGGCGCTGCTCGGCCAGCATTGCGTCCCAACTCTTAACACCGTCAAAATGACTGAACACTGCTGCTGTATTTGTTTTCATATCATCCAAATCGCCACTTGGCAAACCTAGCAGTCGGGCGACGACCTCGGCTTGACCCGAGGCATCCACAACCCAATCAAATTGCAAGCTCTCCTGCACACCCTCACTATCGTCGACTGTTGCCATCCATTCTCTACGTACCGCATCACGCTGCAATGATTTTAAAGTCGTGAGGTCGCGCAGGACAACACCTTGCTGCCTAGCATAGTCGCATAAAAAATGATCTACATCTGATCGCAACCACTGGGTATCCGCTAATTCGAGCGAAGAACTGGCGGCCACTAACAATTCATTTTGATGAGACTCCGTAACTCGGAAAGCCGATTCGGCATGGTGAAAGAAATAACTAAACCCTCGTTTTACTCCTCGCCCAACACTCGGCAGTTCGGTCACCCAGCGTCCATATCGAGTCAACGGACCCAGCTCAGCTAGTCCATAGCGTTTGACCAACGTTCGCAAGATCAAACCAGCAGCTGGTGTAGAAGATTCACCAATAGCAAAGCGGGGATGCTCGGCGTTATCAAGCAAAGTAACCTGTTTGCCATGCCGCGCTAGAATGGCGCTTAGCAGCGAACCGGAAAAACCCGCGCCAATCACAAGAAATCGTTTACCTTGTTCACCCACAGTCGCCACACTCATCCCCATGGATAACGATCTGCGTCTGGTTCATTTGCAGGATCCTATTTTGTCTACCGTTTGAGCAAGCCGTGCACGTCACAAATCTTTCCGCATCCCACAAATCCATAAATACGCGCCCACGATTCATGTTCAGCCCAGCGACCAACGTACTTTCCATTGATTTTAGATTTGGCGGTGCAAAATCTCCCCGTTTTTGCAACTGGTCCAACGCACCATTGCCACCTCGTACGGGAACCAACGAACAACATTCCACACCGCAATCGAAAGCATATTCCACCGTTTTTGTGGCCCAGTGCACACCTTCTTGCTCCGTCAAAAACGGTGGCCTCAATAAGACGAACGCGCGAACGTTAATATCATATGAAATTAACCTTTGAGTGGCCTCTTGAAAATCTTCCAAGCTCATCTGTTTATTTAACCACCGCAACACTTGAGGATGCACCGTTTCGAGACCCATTGCGATTTCCAACCGGCCCGACAACAAGTTTTTAAAATCCAAGCAGTTCTGCTGGGACAATCGCGGGTGGTTTTCGACGATCACCGATTCGAATCCTGCAACCAACTCAGCAATTTCAGGCCAGTCATTACGAGGTACCGCACGGTTATCGAAAAAATTTCCACTATTATATAGCTTGATCGCAGAAATCCCTTGTCGCCCCGGAGCGACTAAATCTATCTCTAATTGATTCAACGCCCACCGAATCTGTTTTCCAATTGCGCCTGGTTCTACCGGTTGCTCAAGCGTGTTTTTCCAGAGATCACACATGGTGCAACGAAACACGCATTCACTGCTCGTTAAAAACACCGTCGCAACTTTTGTCAGTTCACCACTGGTTGAACATTCTTCTTCCACCATAAATGCATACGGCTTCAACGGATCAACGGAATTGCGTTGGGGGCGCAAACTGACAATCTGCTGATCTGACAGAACTGGGAAATCCGTAGCCATTAGTGAATAAAGATATCTGCAAAAGTATCGCGGTAAACCTGTTCGTCGGCGGGGAACAATTCAGCAAAGCCCTCCGGGGAAACGGCTCCATGTTGAAATCGACATTTCTCAAAAATCGGCATCGTAACACCGGTGATCGCTTCCACTCCGCGTTTTACAATTTCACCTTTCAATCGATACAACTGTTCGTGATCCCAATCGGTCAATTCGATAAATGGAATCCCCTCGGCAACTCCGATCACACTTGGCAACGCAAAGGGGCTAAAACCATGGAATCCAAGTTTCGCGGCTGGTGCATAAGATCGCACATGGCCCCGACTCTGTCCGCCGGAATACGTCAAGGAATGTTTGATGGAATCAACACCCCAACCTTCTTGATACAGCATCAGGTTATTCAAAACACTCACGATCGTTAGTTCCGGATTATCTTCGATAGGATAATCTTTGAGGTTTTCATCGCCGCCATCACCATCAACAAGATATTTCCAATCTGGATATTGCTGACGAATTTTTTTCATCAAAGCCCAGGCCATCGTGGCGGACTGTACGTCCAAAGGTTTGTAGTCTTCAATCACTCGAATCGCTTCGCGGAAATCAACTTGCTCGGCCGGAACATCAATCACTTCAAGCAACATACTTAAATCTGTTTCGTCTAAAAACTGTTTGGCATTGGTGGCATCGGAACACGTGCCAGCAACACTCAGCGTAAATGCTTTGAGTCTCGTTGGAGCTTCACCACGCTGTAGCAACAGATGATTCATCAACAGCAGGATTGCGCCACTATCGATGCCACCGGAGAATAGCACGCCCAGCGGTTCATCAGCGGGCACTTGATCAAGCCAATGATTTAATTCTTGAGCAACTTTGCCGATATACATCCGACCTATTTCATCTAGATCGGTGCCATGTTCATTGCGTTGCGGCGTGAAAAACCGTTTGTTCACAGGATTTGGATCGGGGCAACCAATCAACGTAATCTCGACAATGTAATGTGCCGGGACCATTCGTGTGTACGAAGGGTGAAACTGATCAGCAAGTCCTTCCTCGGCTAGTGCCTGCTGGATTTCTTCCATTCGCTCCGCCACGATCAAGCATGGGCCTTCTGCCCGTTTTGCCAAAAAATAACGCATCGGCCGCCCGATAGATCGTGCCATACGCACAATATTGCCGCGTTTTTCGATAATTGCAAACTGGCCGTCGATTTCACCAACCCGCTGCGCATCACCGGCAGCGACAGCTTCTGCAGCTTCTGCGTTGGTCACATTTAACAACACGTTTGCTGCAGGATCTATCAAATCAACTAAACGCTCAACATAACGGTGCGGATGCATACAAGCTCTCCTGGTTTTTACTAATAACAGAGTTCATTTTTGGCAACTTTAAGCCGCACCGTATTCTAACGCATTGCGGCTATTTTGGGGATTCATCACAAATCTACTTTTTTATTTGGCTTTTCGACGTTTTCAAGGGCGCCTTTGATCCTTGGTTGGCAACTGAAGAATATAGAGCAGTTGTTTTCCCGTTGTTGTTCTTACTGTTCTTACTGTAATCGTTTGCACTTTTTCACAATGTACGAATTTTGTATGGAGGCAAAACTCACATGATTCATAATTCATCCGACAAGAAAAATATAACTCGCACTCTGGAAATAATTTCCTGTATTCAACAAGGCACAGGGCTCAACGCCGTCGAATTAGCAGATCGATTCCAAGTAAGTAAACGTACTATTTATCGAGATCTAAGTGTTATACGTAATTCTGGTTTACCTGTTCGTTTTGATAATCTCGCCGACGGTTATCGGATATTGCCAACTCCCGGAAGTTTCACGATTCGCCGACAAATAACACCCGAACAAATACGCGAGTTGGTCCTTGGGCTATACTGCTGCCCTTGGTTCCAAGTCGATGGGACCAAGAGCATCATCGAGAAAACTCTCGAATTGCTCATCGACAAACTCGACGAAGCACAACGTGTGAGTATTCGTCGCTTGCAACGTGCCTGTCGCTTTTTCTCTAATCAAGAGACAGCTTGTTCGCTGCAGCGAGATATTCTACAAGCGGTGGCCGATAGTATCATGCAATGCCATCGGATTGAACTGTTGGTAACTAACGACACGAAGGACATCACAAACCTGCCAAATGATCCCCAACCGTTAGGCGAAGAAACATGGATTGAGTTCGCGCCGCACGCAATTTTTTATGAAAACGGAGTGTGGTTTATTAGCGGGCAAAGCAACGACGGGAAGTCTATTTCTTGTTTCAATATTGCTCGCGTTAGCAATGCAAAACTCACCACCAACGCCTTCACTTCGAAGCGGGGTGATCAAGCCAGCGCCACCATTTCCCAGTCGCCGCGAGTGCAAGCTAATCCACTGACGGAACGAATTCGCCAATGGAAAAACACCCAAACAGTAACCAGTTCGGTCTAGAGCCGAATGGATGCGCCAGTCTCAAGAAGTGGTATGTCGCTTTTTATTTCATCACGCAAAAGCGTTGTTGGGAGAAGCCTGTGAGAAGGGGGACCAAAGGGCGACATACTCTTTTTGAGTTACACTTACGCTAGGCCCCAAGTCTAACCATCAAATAGAGTCGCCCTAGCGAGCTACTTGTTGACCCGGATTGCAAACAAGTTTTTTCCCTTGAGAATTCTGTGAATTTACTCCCTGTTTATATTCGCGGTCGAAATTAACTCCACCTCAAAACTTCCCATCGGCAGCATTAAACTTGGTTGGTTTCCCCAGTGACTCACCACCTTGTTGTAGCCACTGCACAGTCCACCGCAGCATGGTTTCAAGGTCCATTTGAGGAGCTCCCAGCTGCTCATAATTATGAGCAGCTTGACTCAATAAAGCCTCACCTCTCTCCGTTCCAGTCACTTCCACTTCCATACCAACAACCGAGGCTACCTGTTGAGCAACACTTCTTACGCTAAGCCCAATAGGTCCGGTGAGATTTATTGGTCGTGCGGGAACAGTGGGTAATTCCAAACATCGTAAAGTCATCGCATTTGCATCTCCTTGCCAAATCACGTTGACAAAGCCGGTGGTCACGTCAATTGATTGGTCGTTCAAAACCGACGTCGCGATGTCCACTAAAACTCCATATCGCAGTTCCGTTGCATAATTTAAACGCACGAGTAACGTCGGAAGCTGTAGTTGCTCACAATAGTATTGAAACATCCTCTCACGACCCAATGCCGCCATCGCATACTCACCTATCGGTTCCAAACTATCCGATTCCACGCTTCCCCCCGTGGCAGGTGCTACCATGGCATAGACATTGCCGGTCGAGAACGCAACGATCTTGCTTTCAGAAAACCGACGACAAAGTGTGGCGGGGATGTCGCAGTTGGTAGCCCAAGTAAGTGCTGGGTTAGCAGCAGCGCCAAACTTGAATCCTGTCAAATTAATCAAATGCGTACAATCGGGTAACGCTGCCACCTGTGACGGCTGCAATAAATCACTGCCAATTGTTTCAATCCCCCACTCTTCCATACGACCCCGTACGCTGGGATCGCTAAAGCGTGACACCGCTGTTAGTCGCATCTTACTGCCCGATTGGGCGATCGCACGATGGGCCATTCGCACCATCGTTGGCCCCATCTTTCCGGCAGCACCAACCATCAATAGATGCCCTTCGAGGCGGGAGAACATTTCAACGACGGCAGCAGTCGGTGTACTCAAAACATGTTCCAATTGCTCCACCGATTGTGGGCAATCTCCGGATAGTAATTCCGTTAGATTGGCATCAGACATCAGATCATCTCCACCCCCATAGGCCGAACACATGTTAACGAGGTCGTTTCCAAAAAGACCATGAGAAGATGACGAGAATGGAGAACAATTCCAATCGGCCGAGCATCATCAACCACGTAAAAATCAATTTACTCGCGGGACTAAAGTCGCTGTAATTATTAGTTGGTCCAACAATCCCCAAACCTGGGCCAATATTATTTAACGTCGCCGCCACCGCACTAGCTGAATCAATTAGTTTATTTTCTGTCTGATCTATCGGCCACGTGCTATTGGGTTCCACCGCAACAATAGCTAACCAACTTGCCATAAAAATTATCGCAACCAACCCAAAGTAGACCAAAATGCCCCGTCGCATTTCCTGGTTGTCATAAACCACTCCACCCAATCTCAATGGGCGTACTACCGATGGATGATAAGCATGTTCAATTTCTTGACCCAATATTTTCACAAATAAAACATGCCGGATGACTTTCATTCCACCACCTGTGCTCCCAGCGCAACCACCGATGAACATTAAGGCAAACATCAGACAACGGCCGAATTGATTCCATGAGTCAAAATCATGTGTTCCAAATCCAGTTGTGGTCACAATTGCCACAACCTGAAATAGGCCGAATCGGATACCGCGCTGCAAAGTTGCCGCAAAGGTATCTTCTGTTACCGCATCCGACGTCAAATCCCAATCCCCTGCAACCATCCCGGATGCCATGATGGCGATCGTCGAAAAAACAATAATCCCTAAATAAATTCGGAATTCAATGTCACTAAAAATACTCGTGAACTTACCTTTAACCCACTCCCAAAAGTCTTTTCCCGATTTATCCAAGACAACCAAGGTGTAAAACAAGGCGAAGTTAGTGCCCGCAGCAATCATGAAGAGCGTAATAATATAATCGATTGTCGCACTATCAAAATGTCCAACACTGATGTCGTAAGTGCTAAAACCACCGGTGGCCATCGTGCCAAAAGCGTGACAAATGGCATCAAACAAATTCATGCCGGCGAACATCAGTAGAACTGTTAGCACGGCATTAAGTGCTACATAGAAAATTCCAAATCGGCGCGCCGTATCTTGCATCTTAGGAGTTGCCCCATCCTTGGACGGTCCGGGCATTTCTGCTTTCATCAGCATTTTGCCAGCCGAATCGCCGCCTAGAAGCACAACGAACAAAACAATGATTCCTAGGCCACCCAAAAAATGCGTCATGCTTCGCCAATACAAAATACAATATGGCACTAACCCTGGGTCTTCTAGTTTGTTAATGACCGTAGCCCCTGTCGTACTAAATCCGGATTGAGATTCAAAGACAGAATTTGCAAATTCCATCTTGAGCCACTTAAGTCGAACTGAACCGCCGGATTCATTGGAAACAGCCAACCAGGAATTAAGCCCGGGAACGGCAGCGAGGCTTTCTACGATATTTGCACAATCATCTCGGCCCGTGACTGTATTCAATTCAACATATGTCATTCCCTGTGAGGGCAAGTCGTCTTCAAGCAAAGCAGTCAGCACATCAAATTGGCCTGCCGAAACCGGTGGACCTAATGCTTTCCATTGCTGCCTCAGCGCGAAGGACATATCGAAGACTTCAATATGATCAGGTGCGTCGAGTCGCAGAGGAGCTGCATAGCGCACACCACTAATCCAAAACGGCAATGCTCCTAGAATCGTAGCGATCACCCAACTCAAGCCGACCACTGCCATTGCTTCTTTACGCCGAGGAGTCTCCGATTTGACAGTATCGCCTGCATACCGTTTTAACGTCATACCAATCGCAAAGCTTACAATCACACTTAGGAGTAAGCCCATAAATCCACTAGTTTCAAACGATTGTGATTGCCAATCATCTCCTGTGCGATGCCCAAACCAAGGGATCGCAAAGAGACAACAAGACCCCATCGCCAAAGCAAGAAATGTACAAACCGTACTGAGGTAATAAGCAATCAGACGTTTATTCATCCGCTATCGTCCCGTTCCAGTAAACATTTTGATCACCTCGTCGACGGCATCATCGTGGATCAACGCAACAATATAATCACCCGCTTCAAAATGATCATCTGGGCGGGGCACTCGGACGGTACCGTTATGTGTCAGCGTTGCTGCTCGCCATCTGCCGACAGGCAAATCCAAATTAGTCAGCACGTGCTCAATGGCCGGGGCATCTTCTTCTATCAATATTTCATAAACACTGATGTCTGAACTGGAGATGCGTTGACTATAGCGAACGGCACTATCACCTACGTACTTATGCACCTCGTCCTTCATCGCAGTGCGAGGACTAACGGTCTCATCAATTCCCAGTTTCTTAACAATATCCGAATAGTCCTTGCGATGAATAACACACATTACCCTTCTATCCTCACGGACTACATTGTCCGTTTTGTTAAAAATATGGTCGACTTCGACGCAAGCCATAATGTTATTCTCTTCATCACCGATACACGCCACAAAGAAATCGGCCGTTTCTATTCTCAAGGCCTGTAGCGTTTTATTGGTTGTCGCATCGCCGTGTACCACTTCCACGCGATTTAGCTTGTTCGCTAGCTCCAAAACTTTAGCTTCATTTTTTTCAATGAGGCATACATTAAATGGGCCTGCTTCAAGTATTTTTGCCAAACATTGACCAACTCGACCTCCACCGGCAATGACCACATGTTTGTTCTTGCGTTTCTTATAAATCTCATCGATCAATGCATCCACACGCTCATCGTCACCAATGAGGGTTATTTTGTCACCATCACAAAGCACATCAGCCGCGACAGCGATTCGTGGATCTTCCCGCTGGCCTGTTTCAGCATTCTTCCTACGAATGAGTCCAATGTGAACACCTTCAGGAAGCCCTGATTCTGCGATGCTTTTCCCAATCATCTTATTCTTGCCACTAATTTCAACTTCAATTGCCTTAATGGAACCTTGGGCAATGTGTTCGATGAATTCCGAAGTTGGTGTCCTGATTTTCGTGGCAAGATGCTCGGCCGTAAGAGATTCAAGACTGATCAAACGATCAATTTCAAAAGTCTCTAGGCAATCGAAAGTTGTGGTGTCCAACAGTATGGGATTCTGAACTCGCGCAATGACCGTCGGAACACCCATGTGCTTAGCCATGCTTGCTGCCAGAATATTTGTTGCATCATCACCGGTAACAGCAATGCAGAGTTCCATGTTGGATATGTGAGAGGCAAACAAAACCGCCGGATCACAAACAGAGCCTTCAAGGACTTGGACGTCGCTGCTGTCCATTTCTCGTATGCTCTCAAGATCTGTGTCTACAACCGTAACGTCATGTTCTTTGCATAATGTCTCAGCAATCCAACTACCAACGGTGCCAGCGCCAAGAATAATAATTCTCATTTGAGGTAAATATTAACCTCCAGGAAAAGATTTGTAGGAAAAGCCATCTCAAGTGTCTAATAAATTTTTGAATGTCTATTTTAATAGCTAACGAATCAAAATGACTAGACAAGAAATCGTATAGATTGTGTGAAATTAGATTTAAATCGACCACCAGAAAGTTAAAAATAGCTTAATTGAACTGACTTAGCACGAAAACGACGATAAACATGCAGCCGGTAAAAAATCCGAACCAAACAGCCATCCGCGCTGCTTCACGAAAAATCACCGGCCAACGCTCATGTCGTGTTACACCATAAACCAAGCTAGAAATCAAAACCAACGGGAAAAACAGTAACAACTGTTCAAAGCCTGACATCACACCACGTTCGACCGTGGCCAATAAAAGATTCCATGGAAACATCTAACTGACCTCCTCGGCTGCTGCTTCGGCCGCAGCCGCTAGTCGTTTCTTGCGTTGCACTGGATCGTGCCAAACACCTGGACCACCGTACGCATCGTAGATAGCAAAAAGATTTAACAGTCCAGCGACCAATGTATATAGAGTTCCCATTTGGAAAAACGAATGGTAATCATGATTCCAATCGTTGAGCTCACGGGTACTGGTAGGCGGAGCCAAAAAACCGCTCCATAACAAATTCACCGTCGCACCTTGCTGTTGCTGGCTGCGTAATGAACGATTCTGAACGATGGCCGGTACGGCAACTGACCCTAAAAAGAACTGCCCTATAAATTGCCAGCGGTAATCCTCCGGAGTGAAAGAACAGTAAACTACTTTTCCCCCTCCCATTTGATAGCCGCTGACGAACAACATCGTCACCGCAACGAAAATCGTAATTGCCTTAGCCGTGCGCCCTTGGTAGAAATGCCCCAGGCCTGGAACGAACCAAGCCAATAGCGCAGCAACATAGGGATTCTTTAGATCAAGATCGATCCCAGAATCGTCATTTAGCTCGTCGTTTTGTTCATCTACCGTCGGCATCTAATTTCCATTTTCGTTATACCTAATATTGCAGGTGTTTTATTGTACTCAAGGAGCAAAACAACGAACACTCCACAATGACACTGGTTGCCAATAGTTTAAATTATTCAAATCCCTACTAATAATCGAGCAGCAAACGCCGTTGCGGCTGTTTCAATGCGTAAAATACGAGCTCCCATGTCAACAATTTTCCACTCCAATTTAGCGCCTGCTGCAGCTTCCTCAGCTGAAAATCCACCCTCGGGACCAATCGCCACTACGGCATCACCTGACTCAATCTGAATATCTCTAATGCTAATATGGCAAGCCTCTTGTTCACCTAGCGTTTCAGCAGCAGTACTATTGACTCCAATCTGGGCTGATTTGGGGTGCGCAATAAATCGGTTCTCATCTGTTCGCTGTAAAAACGCGTCGAGAGAGGCTACTGCGCCAATTTCAAGTAGCCGGTTTCGGCCACATTGTTTGCTAGCGCTAATGACATGATTACGTAAGCGGACGAGTGCTTTGTCAACAGGTTGGGCAACACCTCGTGTCGTGGTTAGAGGGATTACTGTGGTGACGCCTAGTTCAACCAGTTTTTCAATGATCCATTTTTGTCGGTCACCTTTTGGAAGCGCAATGCCAACGGTTAATGCCAACGCGGGTTCTAGATCGACTTCTTCTGTGCTGAGTATTTTAAGGGTTGCTTCGTTTCGACCCACTTCCGCAATTTCAGCACTCCACTGCCAACCACTACCGTCAAACAATTCGACCCGATCGCCACACTTGCCGCGCATCACACGGGTTAAGTGTTGGGCTTCACTGCCTTGCAACAACACACTTGTCGCCTGACCAATCGGAGTGTCTAAAAAATATCGCTGCGCCATTAGAAATCGAAACTCACACCGGTGATTAAAAAGTTTTTTTTGAACGACCCAATCGATAAATACTCATGACCGACATAGACCTTAGCTCGCCCAATCTGTCGTCCATAAGTTGACCGCATACGAAATAGTCCAGCACTACCAAGACGGCCCCAATCGAGATCTGCCGATATGATTTGCGGCTCCGATAGATAGAAATCGCCGCCATATGTAAAGTTGATTCCGTTTTCGGTTCCCGCGGCCGCGCGCTGCCAATTCATACCGAGGCCGACACGCATCTGTGCCTTGTCCATCTGAGCAAAACGCCAGATCACATTAACATCGCCAACCCACAATTGTTCGTGCTGGTCCGCAGCGACGCTCTCGCGCAAATAATCAAAGCTCCCATCCACTCCCCAACGATTACGTGATTCAAAAATAAAATGTGTACTGATTTTTTGTTGTGCCAAAAAATTATCTGCGTAATCTAATCGAATCCGCAAGTGGCTGCTCTCGACGGAATCTCCTGGCAGCGGATTCATCCGCATACTACCAGCATGCGCTCGTGCAAATGGATACTTAATAAATCCACCTGGACGATAATCGTCGCCAAAAATTGCTTGAGGTACCGTCACAGGCAATGACAAAACCCACGTGGCGATCCTCGTCGAAAGAATAAACAACTCCGCTTCACCCGTGGAATCATCGCCATGATCATGATCAGCTAAATGTGGATTTTGATGATCGCGACTATCGCTATAGTCTGGAGGTGGCGTTGCCCTGCCAATCCGACCCGTGGCAGCAGTAAGTCCCTGTAAAGATCCATCGGCAAATAGACTCGGCGCGGCAAACACGACCAAAATCCAAGCCGTCGTTAGGATACGTAATCGCAAGCTTACACAACAACGGTACGACCGGTACATGGAATGACTCGACTAGGATTGAAATGATTGCAGAGAAGAATAACATACTACTTTGAATTATGTGCTCAGTGCAATGTCAGGGGGTCTTCTTCATCTGTGCTGGCCCATACAGTTAGCTCCGAAAACTGGTCAGCCAAGGTTACTGCTAGATTGTCTAAGGCAAACCGTTCACTTACATAATGTCCGAGCAAAATCATTGCGATTCCTAACGCACGTGCTTCCAGGCACGTGTGAAACCGCGCTTCGCCAGTAATTAATACGTCACATCCTTGACGCGAGGCACAGCGAATAAACTCACCAGCGCTGCCACAAGCAATCCCGACTTTTTTCAAAGGTTGCGTGATATCTCCTACAATATGCAGCGATTCAATATTGAACGTCGATTTCGCCTTTTGTACGAGTTCCGCTAACGAAGCAAATTCAACAGTCCCGCAGCGTCCTGCACCTAAGCCTTCCGTTGCTGCTAACTGAGAATCCTCTATCGGTTCGAGCGGTTTGATATCTTTCAGATTGAGGCCCTCGGCAATTTGCTGATTAATGCCTGCAGCAGCCGAATCAAAGGCAGTATGCGCACTATACACAGAAATACCTGCTTGAGCGAGTTGCCAGAGCATCGTTCCAATATTGGTGTCCGTCGTAATTGTTTTAACCGGCGAGAAGGGGAAGGGGTGATGTGTCACGATCAGCCCGGCCTGTTTATCAATTGCTTCGGCGACCGTTTCCGGAGTCACTGTTAAGCACGTCATGACGTGTGTCACTGCAGATTTACGGTCGCCAATCAATAGCCCAACGTTATCCCAATCCGCCGCCAAGCAAACTGGAGCAATCTGCCCTAGTGCTTTGCAAATATTACTCACACTTGTCATTGGGTTACTCGTTTTTTCTATTATTTACTGGGGCTGTCCGTTGAATCGCCTTGAGGGTTAGCATCTGCATTGGGACCGATCGTGCCAAATAAGTGACCGCCGACATCCCCATGCGTCCAAGTACCCGCGTATTTGTTTTTATAGATAACCACGCGTGAACTAAACGTCCCTAATCCTGGAATCAACATCTTGGTCAATGTAATGACCGGCGTTGTTCCTGCCCACTGGACTTGCAGTGGCATTGGCAAAGTTACATCACGGCCGCCAAATTGCACTCGAGCAGTAAACAACCACAATTCACCTTCAGCGAGTTTCTTAACACTAACAATTGTGTAAGACTCTTTTGGTAGGTTATCCTGTTGCTTACCTAAAACTGTAAAGTTGCCAGTGAACTTTACGTTTGTCATTTTCTTTTCAAACAAGTCGTAGAGCTTTTGTTTCTCCGCGGAAACTTGCGCGGTATCTGTTGGTTGCGGAGTCTCATCAACTCCTTGCGCTAAAGCTAGCGGCAGTAAAGACAAACAACATACAATCATTACTGACTTTTTTTTATATCTATTCTTTTTCATCACACCACCTCAGGGGTTGCTAGTATCGAACCATCCATCATACGACATTTTTTTGGCATCTATGGTGCTTTATTCGTGTTAATTTTTGTGGCTCAGCCTATATAGATTGCAAACGTTGTAACGCCGCGGCCACTTCGCCGACAACATTCCGTGACGCTGCTGGGTCGACCGTGAAATACCCCGCGTAATGTTGTTCTTCAAGCATCGCAAACAGTTGATCAAAATCGACGGCCCCTGCACCAAATGCAGCCGCCGCACCTTGGCCTCGAGCAATATCTCGCAATCCATCTCGAATACGCATGTAAATAACATAGGGTGCTAAACTCTGAGTCGATTCCGTGGCGGAATAACCATTCATTACTAAACTACCAGGATCCAGATCAACCGCTCCGTAGCCAGCCGGTAAAGTTGCTAGCATGGCCGCTAATACCTCACCGTCTTCCGACCCCGTCCGAGCGGCTAGCAGCGTTCCCACTCGTTGCCCATACTCACCTAAATCCACCAATATTTGTTGCAGCGCCGTGAAACTTAAATCTTCCTGATCCTCTGGAACCACTCCAATACGATTGGTAACAACATTGCAGCCTAAATTCGATGCCAGTAACATCACTTCCCGAGTAGCGGTGACGCGCCGATCAAGGTCAGCCATCACGTTGTAGCCACGGCGCGTATTAAACGATAACGCGCTAATACGTAGCCCTTGATCATCTAACAGCTTACGAATTTGGCGAATCGCTGTTTGACTCATCTCCCTCGGTTTAAGTTCATGTCGAGCATCGATTTCCACCGCTTCCGCCCCTAACTCGGCCGCTCGAATAAGTGCCTTGCGAAAAGGGAGCCCGAAACAAGCAAGTCGAACGGCGGGGCGGATTCTCAACAACGGGCAATATCCCTATAAAGCAATTTCTAATCAGTTTGTAAAGTTCCTCTTTATCTTACTTTGCGAACTCCGCCTGTGAGAGGTCCCTCTGAGGCGATACAATAAAATTTGTTATCACATCGATAACGAATATCCGCGGTCAACTTATTTTTCATTCATATCGATTGCTTCCCACCACGCATACCTCCCACCACATAGACACATGCCCTCTCCACGCTTTCTTACCGCCTTACCCGTATTCAACGAAGTCCAATACGTTAACGAAGTGCTAGATCTGGTTAAACAATATAGCGATGACATTTTGGTCGTCGACGATGGATCAACCGACGGTACAACGGAACAATTGCAAGGACGCGATGATGTCCGCATCGTTACACACCCAGAGAATCAAGGGTACGGCGCAGCTCTTCGCACCGCATTTGAATATGCGTTGGAGCATGACTTTGAGATCATTGTCACCATTGATTGTGACGGTCAACATGAACCACAACGCATACCCGAATTTGTGGCGGCGTGCACCAAGTCCGTCGATATTGTTTCCGGCAGCCGCTATCTCACTCAATTTCCTGATGACACTCCACCACCAGAACAACGCCGTGCAATTAATCAAACCGTCTCTGCTGAACTAAGCCGGCGTTTGAATATCAAACTAACAGATGCATTTTGTGGCTTTAAAGCTTACCGTACAACATCACTCGAAAAACTCACCCCAACCGAAAATGGTTACGCGATGCCGTTAGAGCTCTGGGTCCAAGCTGCCCAAGCAAACTTGAATATTATCGAATTGCCCGTACCCTTGATATACCTCGATGAAGCTAGATCGTTCGGCGGTGTCCTTGACGACGCTGCCACTCGACTAGAATACTATCACTTGGTCTTGGACCGTAGCATCGCCAAATGCGAAATGTTTGCTTAGCAGTGGCCCAAGGATTCTCCTAGCGAAACTAGACTTGATATGAATCAGGCCAGCATTACTTACCGCAAGTTGCAAGCACCATCGGGCAATGGTGACTGTTTTATTGAGCCACCTATTTCCGAAAGTCTGCGTTACATTCATGCTAACCACCAACGGTTCGCCGCCTTCGCTGACGTCGAAATCGGGGGCCTGAGTTTCACAGCATTGCGTCAACAAGCACGCGACGAAATAATCACCGCGGGACGGAAACATACGCAAGCTTATTTAGAGCCCATACACACCGAAGTCACCGAGGCAACATCGATTATTCTTACCGGCCACCAACCCACACTGTTTCACCCGGGCGTCTGGTTTAAGAATTTTTGCTTAGATCACATCGCCAAACATACTCAGTCGCTGGCCATTAATCTCATCATTGACCATGACTTAGTCAAATCGACTTCAATTAAAGTACCCGCGCGAACTGGCAATGCAGTCACACTAAAAACCATCGCCTACGATGTAGCGACTGCGCCGAACAGAATTGAAACAACTGGCATCCAAGACGAGAATCTGTTTAACTCTTTTCCGCTACGCGTTGCGGATCAGCTTAATCTTTTTGTCGAAAATCCTATCTTGGAGTCATTTTGGGAACTGGCTCAACAAGCCCCCACTAATGTTATTGGCCATAAGTTCTCTCAAGCGCGACATCAGTTGGAACACCGTCTAGGCATGAATAGCTTGGATGTTCCATTTAGTACGTTGTGTCGCGGTGCCAGCTTTGCACGTTTGCTATTGCATTTGATAAAAAATGCGGCGCGCTTCCGTGAAGTTTACAACGCTGCCGTTGACGAATATCGAAAAATCCATCGCATTCGTAACCTCGGACATCCGGTACCGGAATTAGAAATTTTGGCAGATCGAATTGAGCTGCCACTGTGGAGTTGGACCAGCTCAACCGCTGAACGGCAGCGCCTTTTTTGCCAAGTCACCGCTAAGCAATTCATCTTATCCGATCTGCCTGTTTCATTTGAACTGCGGTTAGACCTCGCTGCTTCAGCAAACGAATCTGTCGAACAACTACAAACATGGCAGCAAACTGACATTCAATTCCGCTCGCGGGCTTTGTTAACCACCATGTTTTCTCGCTTGCTTTTGGGCGATCTATTCATTCATGGTATCGGTGGAGGTAAATATGATCAGGTTACTGATCAGATCATAGGTGAATTTTTTGGGCAGCAACCGCCCTTGTTTTCAGTCGCTACGGCCACACTAGGATTGCCCGTGCCGCTACCCAATGATGAATCAACAGCCATTGCTACTGCAACAGCGGATCTGCGACACCTACAATTCGCACCTGACAAATATCTGCGAAAACGAGAACAACTAGGACTAGTTCTCAGTGCACCACAAGCGGCACTATTGATTGAAAAACAACAATTATTAAAAGACTCGCAGGCAACAACGGAAAAACAAACGTGGTATCACGCGAACCAAAAAATCAACCAAGACATCCGTAACACACTGCCTGATGCCGCTGCACAACTCGAGTCGCATCGACAACAACTTGAAAGAACACAAAATGAACGGACCTTGCTGCAATCTCGTGAATTTCCGTTTCTATTATTTCCTCAAAAAACTTTGGCCACCTTACTGGAAACTAGTTTGAAAACGCCTTAGAGTACAGATGTGGATGGAACCAAGGTACCGTAGGGAGGGATTCGCTCGGGATGAGTTCAAGCATTAGTACTCAGCGCACTAAAGTGCTGGACGGGTTACTAACCAATATTATTCGGATTGACGGGCTGCCGACATCACGCGGCACCGTAACCGTTTCACCGGCTCAAGCTGGTGATCATGGACCGATTAACCGCTTTTTGAAAAACAGCTTCCGCAAACCTACTTCCACCGATTTCGCTGCTCAGCTCGAAGATCCCCAATACGAACCGAGCGATCGAATTGTCGCCAGACTGGGAAATCAAATCATCGGTCACGCACGCGTTCAAATGCGCGATATCCACTTTGGTGATCTACAATTGTCAATTGGTTATGTTTGCGAGATGGCAACCAACCCGGAATTTCGCCGGCACGGTATTGGTACTGCTATCTTGAAGCAAGTTCATCGCTTGATGGCGGAACAGGGCGCGGCAATTGGTTTACTCCAAACACCTGCGGTTCGGTTTTACCAAAACAATGGCTGGTTTGTAGGTGGGCGGCATAGTTACAGCGTCGCGACTGCCCGAAATATACTATCTCAACTACGTACACCAGATCCTGCTTTGCTTGGCCAAGCGAATAATCCGCTGCAGACGCCTCAACAACCTTTGAATATCCGCGTTTGGCGTCGCGTGGAACAAGAAGCGCTAATGCGGCTTTATTGTGTTAATACGCAAGGCACCTTTGGTGCTTTTGTTCGTAGTGATGCCACGTGGCGGTGGCTATTGAATCGACATAGTTTCGAGCAAGTCTATGTTGCTATCAACGGCACCAATAAAATGACGATTCAAGGAGGATATGACGCCATTTTGGGTTATGCCATCGTCAAAGATGGTCAGATTCTAGAGTTAATGACCGACGGTAGCCGTGACGATATTGCAACGGGACTCTTAGAGCGTATCTGCGGCGACGTCATCGAACAAACTGATATGCCTATTCGGTTAGATGCGCCCCATCATAGCCCCTTGCATGAAATGCTTCTAAATGCCGGTGGACAATATTATCAACGGACTGTTATTGGTGGTGAAGTGATCTTAGCCAAAGTCTTGAAGCCACTTGCTCTGACAAAACAATTGCGCCATCAGTTCAATAGCCGAGTTCGAGCGGGTGGGTTGGATTTGCCACTAGAACTTGGGCTCTGTATCGACGGGAAAAAATATACACTCAACATCACGCCGCGTTCCGCAAAAGTGACTCGTGGTACGATTGGACGGAATTATATCTCCGTTTCAAAAAATGTATTTTCGCAATTGCTCATCGGTGTAATCAGTGCCAAAGAAGCAGCAACTAAAGACCAACTCCAAGCGTCCACTAGAATTGCGGCACAATTCGCTGAAACCCTTTTCCCTCAATTACCTATGTGGCTGCCACCACTAGATGATCTTTTGGCCTAAGTTCATGGTCCAGACTACTCCGCCTAATACCGCCTCGAATCGAATCCGATACGCCGGCTGGGTCTTGGTCGCGCTTGTCAGTGCAATGACATTCCTCTTAATGCTGGCGACGCCCTTGGGACTCGCGACCGATATTGCGACTTATACACTCGCGAATGCTCAATATGATGCTGGCCAAACGAAGGACCCCAATGTCTTGGTTTCCGTTGACCCTCAAAACATCTCCCTGAACAAGAAAACAAAATTAACTTGGTGGCCTCGTAGCTATGGGTCCGTTCCGCGAGCTACCAAGCAATTCGTTGGGTATTTTGGTATCGACTTAAATGAAGGCCAAACAATGCGTTGGATCGTAAAATTGGGCTGGTTGCTAGCGATCTCCCTGTGGACCTGTTTTTTTTGGCAGTCAGTGTCACGCAATGCACTCCCTTGGTTAATTGCTATCCTGATGTGTGCACGCTACAGCACTGCCAATTTATTTTTGTTTGACGGTGGTGAATATTTCTACTGGTGCGTGTTCCCAGCCGTACTTCTTATTAATCTCGCTGCAATCAAAAACCGTTCGTCCAGTACCAGTTCGATCGCCTTGACGATGCTAGCCGGATTTTGTGCACCATGCCTCATTTTCTGCAAATATAGTGCTGGCCTAAGTGCCGTCGCGTTTGGCATTGCCTGGATGTGGATGGTCTACCGCAAACAGATCCAAGCCAACCAATTATTTTATTGGGCCGTAGGTGCTGGAACTGCAACCGCTATTGTGTTTTCGCTACAGTGGCTGCCGAGCGGTAACCCCACTCAAATTGATTCACCAATGCAATGGACGCCGATCTTATGGGGTTTGGGAGCATGGCTGTTTGCGATGACCGATTTGGGTACTTTGGTCAATAAGTTTACCGTCGATATCTTACCGGCGATGGGTAATCACCATGACGGATCTGAAGGCTGGTTGTTTCTTCCATTCATATTCTTGGTGTTGCTAATATTACGACGAGAAAATGGAAAAACCAACACCGTTATAAATCCATTAGGGAGACAACTTGCAATCATCCATCTCATTGGATTTACACTCGTGCTCGTAGCCATGCTCGTCCGAGGCAGCGCTATCCACATGGACACGCGTTTTTTACGACCTGCGGCAATTGCCATGATGCCTTGGATTATTCCGGCACTGGCGAGTCGCGTGGTTGACGGCATCACAAAATCTATCCGCATTTCTGCCGGCGTTTTGGTTGTACTGTTGGTGCTTGTACCATGTACCTACGGTGTCGCGGCCATGTGGGAAAAGGCATTGTACCAAGCCGACGTAGGCCCCAATGGCCTCAGACACGCATCGTTAGTAGGGAAGTTTGACTCAAAAATGTTTTTTGCGGACCTGTTGGCAGTCAGCTCCCCCGATGATGTTATATATGTGATCGATCCGGCTTTAGGCATTCCCCTCGTATCACGCAGGTTGTTTACCGAGGAACACGCATCCTTAAGGACCAAAGAGGAACTTGCTCAGCGTACATTTAACGGTCGTCCACAAGCCAGGTTGTTGATACCCTTACCAAAAACCATGATCGACGATGGGCGAGCCATAGCTATCCGCGATAGTTTCAAAGACATTTCCCACTGGACCACTAGCGAAATACACAGCCATCCTTACTGGATCCTGTTGATTGGCTCAACTGAATAGCCACGAGCTATGACACGTATTGGTTTCGATTTACAGTGACACTAGCAGAGTCAGCGATCATTCCTGAGCACTCTTGAACATATCGAGATGCGGCCAGCGAAAGCTGGGGTTCTTATAGGGCTTATGTAAATACTCTTTCTGCTCGGCGATGAAGGTTGCAATGTTCTGACTGCTAGCAAAGGGATCTTTGATCTCCTGTTGAAACTCCTGCATCGCCTTGAGCAATCGCTGTCTGATCGGTTTGTGCGCGGCGCTGTCTGCCAAATTTTTCCACTCGTGAGGATCGGTCAGCAGATCGAACAGTTCATATTCAGGTGGGTATAGGAAACTCTGAACGTGCTGATCTGAGGGCAATTGGCTGTTTAGGTAGCGAGATTCAGCTAGACGATTAAGGTCTCGATCTGGGTTGAAGACCAGTTTGTAGCGTTCATCGCGAATACCGAACTGCAGGTACAGCAGATTCGGTGACGAGCCGGTAGTGAAGGTGTGGATATACTTACGCGGCGGAACCTTGTCAGAGTCGATGTCCTGCAAGGCGAAGCCTGGCAGGTTTTTTGGAACCGGTAGACGGGCGGCTCTCAACATTGTCGGCAAAATATCGATTGTTGATACCATGCCGCTTTCTATTTTCCCCTTGGAAAAGCTCTTTGGATAGTTAACGATCATGGGAATCCGTGTACCGTTTTCGTAAATACTGCCTTTGCCTCGCGGAAAATCCGCGCCGTGATCGCTGATGTAAATCACCAGTGTGTTGTCGCGGTTTCCGGTTTCATCAAGCTTGTCGAGCACCATGCCAACCCCCTCATCAAGCCGGTTCATACAGTTGAAGTAGTCACGCAATTCCTCACGCAGATTTGGTGT
>Ga0302117_10000223_pt1 | contig 23017 bp, 19 predicted proteins | sample AG5_322_MG_FD_203112 | JGI IMG/M metagenome (GOLD analysis project Ga0302117, IMG submission 203112) | Marine microbial communities from Western Arctic Ocean, Canada - AG5_32.2 | ecosystem: Environmental > Aquatic > Marine > Oceanic | place: Canada: Western Arctic Ocean | collected 2017-10-01 | reverse complement strand
GAAGAACCCACACCCCCAAAAGGCATCTGGGCTTCATCAGCAACAGTGGGGCCATTGACGTGGCAAATGCCTGACTTGATTTTCCGAGCCACTTTAAGGCCGCGCGCAGTATCAGCAGTAAATACGGCGGCACTAAGACCGAACTCGCTATCATTGGCAATTTGAATGGCATCTGCTTCATCTTTTGCTCTGATCATGGACACCACAGGGCCAAAACTTTCATCCCGGTAAATCCTCATCTCTGAAGTCACACCATCAATCAGAGTAGCCGGCATCAGTACAGAGTCTGCCACGCCGCCAGTGAGCAACGTAGCACCCAATTCTACTGCGTTTTCAATCAGACTGTTAACGCGCTCTACTGCCGATAAGTCGACGACCGCGCCGAGTGGCGACTTGCCTTCGCGTGGATCGCTGGTAGTCAGCGATTTAACTTTCGCGGTCAGCTTTTCGGCGAATACATCGGCCACTGCATCGACAACCACCAGCCGCTCAGTAGACATGCAAATTTGCCCCTGATTCATAAATGCACCAAACGCTGCAGCCTTTACAGCCTCGTCAATATTGGCATCTTCCAGGACAATAAAGGGGGCTTTGCCACCCAACTCTAGAAGACAGGGTTTCAAAAACTCGGCTGCCCGCTTGGCAATAATTCGACCAACGGATGTAGAGCCGGTGAAGTTAATGCGCTTTACACCAGGATGATCAATTAACGCGCCAACAATATCAGCGGCATCTTCAGGAGCATTGGTGACAATTTTAACCGTACCCTCAGGAAAACCGGCTTCAGCCAGAGCCTCGATAATAAAGCTGTGAGTTCGTGGGCAGAGTTCCGATGCCTTGAGAATGACGGCATTACCACACGCTAAAGCAACCGCTACTGCCCGAACACCCAAGATAATGGGAGCATTCCAAGGAGCAATTCCAAGAATAACACCAACGGGTTCTCGAACCGCCATAGCCAACAGCCCTGGCTTGTCAGAGGGGATAACCTCACCTGTAATCTGGGTGGTAATACTTGCGGCTTCACGAAGCATTGATACCCCGAGCATCAGGTTAAACATAGCCCACCCCTCTGTAGCCCCGATCTCGCTCATCATCGACTCAACAAACTCGGCTTGCTTATTTTGAAGTGCATCAGCAGCGGCCAACAACACAGTTCGGCGGGCGTTGGGGCCTTGCTGTGACCACAGCTCAAAACCTTCTTGGGCAGACTCCACGATTGCAGACATATCAGCAACCTGCATTGCAGTAGCACTACTTGCGACTTCACCAGTCAATGGATTAATGCGTTCAAATTTCATAATTAACTCTCCAGTAAAAAAGTAGTGACAGACAATTCTGCCTGAGCTTTTAATTCTTTTTTCAATTACTTTGTATTTTGTTCAGCAAGCCGATGGCAACATCACGGAGGAAGCCCGATGCCGGGGTATTACACGGAGGCAGCTGGAGTACAAATTAAAAAAAATAAAATATTTCAGAATATAATAACCTCTAGAAAACCCACGTGTGTTGCTTTTAGCCACCATTCATTGTCAATTGGGACGGTAGTAAAAGCCATCACCAGCACATCGAAACCATTGATCATATAAAGGGTGACGCAGAGTGTGACCGCGACGATTTGGTAGCGCGACATGGGATTGTTTTTGATGATGTTATTAATATTATTCATTGCATTACGCCATGTTGTTGTAAGCGGTAAAGGCCTCTCGGGCTTAAGCTCAGGTTTCCATCGTTGCCAGAGTCACAGCGTTATAGCGCTGCCCCTGCACAGTAGTTGGGTTGATTAATTGATCTAAACGTTGCATGTCAGCGTTAGTGAGGGCGATGTTTGTTGCCGCCATATTTTCTGTTAGATGTTCCGCATGCTGAGTGCCGGGGATAGGAATAATGATTTCGTCTTTATGCAGCAACCAGGCCAGTGCCAACTGTGCAGGGCTACAGTTATTAGCGCTGGCTATTGTGCAAAATTCATCTAACCATTGCAAATTAGCGATAAAGTTTTTACCTAAAAAACGCGGCATGCTTTGTCGTAAATCCGTTTCTTCCAGCAAACTCATATCGCGAACCTTAGCGCTGAGAAAGCCACGCGCTAAAGGGCTGAAGGCAACAAAAGCAACACCTAATTGCTTACAGGTATCCAGTACAGCCCCTTCTGGGTTTCTAGTCCACAGGGAATACTCTGATTGCACAGCCGTAATAGGGTGCACTGTGTGAGCGCGCTTTAAGGTGTTGGCCGACACCTCTGACAAACCGATAGTTTTAATTTTCCCCTCGGCAACCAATTCCGATAACGCGCCAATAGATTCTTCCACTGGCACATTGGGGTCAATCCGGTGCAGGTAATACAAATCAATCACGTCGGTGTTTAATCGTTTAAGACTGTCTTCGCAGGTTTTTTTAATCATCGCCGGGCGGCCATCCACCGCCCGCTTACCTTCGCTATTTTTAAACAGACCGCACTTGCTGGCCAGCACAAACTCATCGCGACGGCCGCGTAACACTTCGCCTAACAGGCTTTCGTTACTGCCAAAACCGTAAAGCGCGGCGGTATCTAAAAAATTGCACCCCGCATCCAAGGCGTGATTTAGCGCGACTACGGCTGCGGCTTTATTAGGTATGCCGTAGGCATGAGACATGCTCATGCAACCCAGGCCGATACTGGATACATTAAAAGGGCCTAACTGCCTAAACTGCATTAAAAATTCCCGACTGCGTTGTTAATCGCTGATTCAACAGCTGATAGCTAATCATTCATTCGACGTATTTTCTAACACCAGCACTCCAGCACCGGTATTAGAAATAGGTGCGTGATAATGTTTGTGCACCACGTTAACCTTATCCGTTAGCGCACCGCGCATCACCATCCACATAATGGTTTCAATGCCCTCGGTGCCAGCCTTCTCCATGATTTCAGTATTACTAAGCTGAGCAAACCATTCGGGGTCGTGAATAATTTTTTCTATGCATTCAATATCAAACTCAGTATCTATAATGCCCGCACGCTCACCTTGTAATTGATGAGACATGCCACCGGTGCCTATTATCACCACCTTGGTATCATCGTCATAAGACTCTATCGCTGTGCGTAAGGCCTTACCTAATTCAAAGCAACGCTCGGCTGTTGGCAAAGGATGCTGCACCGTGTTCACCGCCAGTGGGATTAGTTTCACCGGCCACTGCTCATGGTCGCCCCACAACACAGTCATAGGTACTACAAAGCCATGATCGACGCGCATTTCCTGACAAATAGTCATATCAAACTTATCGGCCACTAAAGACTCAATCATATGCCATGAAAAAGGTGCGTCACCGTCAAAACCGGTTAAGGTTTTTAAACCCCAGCCTTCATCAGCATTTTCATAGCTAGCAGCTGCCCCCATGGCAAAAGTGGGCACGGTATCGAGAAAAAAGTTTAGGCCGTGGTCATTCGCAACTATGATAGCAACATCAGGTTGTACTTTTGCCAACCATTCTTTAACCGGTTTATAACCATCAAAAAAACGTTTCCAATAAGGGTCTTGTTGCAACCCTTGGCTAATGGCATTACCAATCGCTGGAATATGAGAGGTGGTAATACCACCGACGATTTTAGCCATGAAAATAGCCTCCAATAGTTGTGAGTTTTTGTTCAAATCCTTCGCTATTTTTTGATAACTTAGCTTTAAACTCTTCAGTGCTAATACCGCCCATTTGCGCGCCAGCATCTTGCACGGTATAGCCATGAAAGATGGCGATTTTAGCCAGATAATAAATATTGCCACCCAGACGCATCAGGCCGAGGAAATCACCTTCCAACACAGCTGCTCTCGCCTCATCACTAAGCTGAAACTTTCGGCAGTAAGCATCCATATCATCGGCAAAGGCTTCACGATTAGTCGATTCGTTAAAACTAAACGCCATTTTGTTGATGTTATAACCCTGTGATGAACGTTCACCGTTGAACACATAAGTGCCTGGTATATGATCGTAGTCGTGTTTGTCCCAACTCATATTTTAAAACCTTTTGTTATGGTTTAAACCAACTGCTGCTCTAATTTATCTAATGTAGCCATAGCTGTTAAACATTGCGCAACGCTGGCATTGGGTTCACGCCCTTCTTTAATGGCCGCAATAAATTCTCTATCACAGAGCTCTATACCATCCATAGAGACATCAACCTGCGACACATCAATAGCGTCGTCTTTACCGTCGAATAAATCATCGTAACGAGCCAGGAAAGTACCTTGATCACAGATATAACGGAAGAAAGTACCAAACGGGCCATCGTTATTAAACGATAACGACAAGGTACAGATAGCACCGCCTGGCACTTTCATACCAATGCTCATATCCATCGCTATACCCAAGTCGGGGTGAACAGGCCCCTGCAAGGCAAACATGCTTGACGCTACTTCACCGGTTTGATATTGAAATAAATCAACCGTGTGACAGGCGTGGTGCCACAACAAATGATCGGTCCAGCTACGCGGCTGCCCCAAAGCATTGGCATTAGTGCGGCGGAAGAAGTAGGTTTGCACATCCATTTGCTGCACGGTTAATTCACCGGCCTGTATTTTATTGTGTATCCATTGATGGCTAGGATTAAAGCGACGGGTATGACCCACCATAGCTACCAGGCCAGTTTCTTTTTGCATATCAACAACAGCTTGCGAATCCGCCAGGCTATCGGCCATGGGTATTTCAACCAATACATGTTTGCCCGCGCGCATAGCGGCAATCGATTGATCGGCGTGCATTTGTGTAGGTGTCGTTAAAATAACTGCCTCAACTTCAGGGTTATCTAACGCAGCTTGATAATCTGTCGTCCAATGAGGGATGCCACGTTCCTGCGCTAAAGCAGCAGTGGACTCTTCTTTTCTACCCACCAAAGAAACGACCGTAACACCTTCAATCCGTGCGAGTGCGTCTAAATGTTTTTTGGCAAAAGCGCCGACACCGGCGAGACAAATCTTCATATTTCAATCCTGTAGTCATTATATAACTACTATTTAGTTACTCTGTAGCTACGCTCATATTATTCGCTAACGGTTTCACTAGAAACCGCTAGCCATCACTAATAATTGCAGATTATTCAAGCCTATCAAATGGCAGGCCCACATAATTTTCAGCAATAGTCTTTCGCCCAGCTAGGCTGCCTAAGGTGTAATCCAACTCTGCATCAATAAGTTTTCGTTCAATATCATCGTTATCTAGCTTGTGTAACATATTGGTCATCCACCAGGAAAAACGTTCTGCCTTCCAGATTCTGCGCAAACAGGTTTCCGAATATCTCTCTATCAAATCTGTACGCCCTTCTTGATAAACTTTCGTCAACATAGTGTAGAGCGTACTAATATCACTGGCTGCCAAATTCAAACCTTTTGCCCCGGTTGGCGGCACAATATGCGCTGAATCACCTGCTAAAAATAATCCACCGTGTTGCATAGGTTCGGCCACAAAACTACGCAGGGGAGCTATACTTTTTTCTATTGATGGGCCTGTCACTAATTTTTCAGCTACATCCTCGGGCAATCGTGACTTTAGCTCTTGCCAAAAACGCTCGTCAGACCAGTCTTCAACACTCTCATTTAACGGAACCTGTATATAATAACGGCTGCGTGTTGCCGAGCGCATACTGCAAAGTGCAAAGCCACGTTCGTGCTTGGCGTAAATCAGTTCATGAGAAACCGGCGGTGTATCTGACAACACTCCCAACCAACCAAAGGGGTAAACTCTCTCATACTCCTTTAAAATATCGGAGGGAATACTTTTTCGTGATACCCCATGAAATCCGTCGCAACCGGCAATGTAATCGCATTCTAAAATATGATTTTCACCTTCATATAAAAAGCTAACACTGGGTTTATCGCTTTTAATATCATGTAATTCAACATTTTCAGCCTGATAATAAATGGGCTCTGCTGAAAGTTTTCGTGCCTCCATCAAATCACGAGTAACTTCGGTCTGGCCATAAACCACTACCGAATCGCCATCTGTTAGTTCTTTCATATCAATGCGTTCACGGCGGCCATTAATAACCAATTCAAAGCCATCGTGAACCTCACCTTCACTATCCATTCGTTCTGATACACCGGCTTCACGCATCAACTCAACAAAGCCCTGTTCTAATACACCCGCGCGAATTCGACCTAATACATAATCCGGAGTCTGGCGCTCCAAAACAACATTATTAATACCTTGCTTACTCAGCAATTGGCCCAATAAAAGGCCAGAAGGACCCGCACCAATAATGGCAACTTTTGTTTTCATAACTTATTTTCCCACTTTACTGCCACAGGTACATTGCGACATATTATTAAAAGGCCTAGATTCAGGACTTACATTTTCATACTTATATAGTGGTACTTAAAGGCATGTTTCACTGTTAAAATTGGACATTCCAAAGATCTTAACGTTATGCTTAATAACAAAAACAAATAAGTCGTAAAAATACTTATTAACACTGCAAACGACTAAACACTTTTCGCGCATTTCCTTCGAAAATCCTCGCTTTATCTTCATCACTCAGCTTGTTATTCCCATCGATATAACGTTTTGTATCATCAAAATAGTGGCCTGTTTCAGGGTCTACACCTCGCACCGCACCAATCATTTCTGAGGCAAATAGAATATTGTCAACGGGGATAATATCCAGTAATAAGTCTATACCTCGCTGGTGGTAAACACAGGTATCGAAATAAACATTATTTAACATACGCTCTCGTAAATCGCCTAGGCCTTTATCCTGCGCGATGCCACGGAAGCGACCCCAGTGATAGGGTACTGCACCGCCGCCATGAGGGATAATCACCTTCAAGGCGGGGAAGTCTTTGAATACATCGGAAAACATCAATTGGTCAAAGGCGGTGGTATCCGCGCCTAAATAATGAGAGCCGGTAGTGGTAAAACAATCATTGCAAGCCGCGCTTACATGAATCATAGCGGGAACATCCAGCTCCACCATTTTTTCATAAAACGGATACCATGATTTATCGGCTAATGATGCATCTTGCCAATAACCACCGGTTGTATCAGGGTTTAAGTTGCAGCCGATAAAACCCATTTCCAGTACGCAGCGCTCTAATTCAGCAATCGACTTGGATGGATCTACGCCTGGAGATTGCGGCAACTGCGCAACCGGCGCAAAGTTTTGTGGGAATATATCGCATACACGTTTAATTAAATCATTTTGTTGCTCGGTCCAAAAACGACTGGTGTGTTCATTACCCACATGGTGGCCCATCCAACTTGCACGTGGTGAAAAAATAGTTAAATCCGTACCGCGCTCACGCTGCAAGCGTAGCTGGTTGCTCTCTATGCTATCGCGTATCTGATCGTCACTGATATTGACAACACCTTTTTCACCAACAAATAAAGGGTCTTTTGCCAACGCCTGTTTTTGCTGTTCGCGATATTCACCCACCGCTGCTGGCGTTGTGGTGTAGTGCCCGTGACAATCGATAATCATTTATAAAACCTTTCAATCATTTTTTTGATAACAATAAACGCTAATGGCTAATCTAAATCAGCCAATGTTTCTACATACTCAAAACCACACTCAACAAGGCGCGGACGCATCTTGTATAAATCGAGACCCAACACACCGGAAGCTAGCTTTTGTCGTTTCTCTTCTTCTAAATTTTCTCTAGCCACACCAGCATCTAACACCTGCCCAGCTTGTTTACGAGGCACCACGACGACACCGTCATCATCAGCCACGACCACATCACCGGGGTTAATTAATTGACCGGCACAAACAACCGGCACATTAACTGCGCCCAAGGTATTTTTAACCGTGCCTTTGGCCGAAATCGCACGCGACCAAACAGGAAAATCCATCTGTTCTAAATCACGCAAATCACGGCAACCAGCGTCGATAATCAAACCTTTAACACCGCGCGACTTAGCCGAGGTTGCCAGTAAATCTCCAAACATGCCGTCGCTGTTATCTGTGGTACAGGCCACGACTAATACGTCACCCGGCTGGCATAATTCTATGGCGACATGAATCATCCAGTTGTCACCGGGCTGCGCCATCACAGTAACAGCACTGCCACCTATGCGAGCACCTTTATAAATAGGACGTATATAGGGTTTTAATAAACCCGTGCGCCCTACTGATTCGTGCACGGTAGCTACACCCAGCTCACCCACGGCCGATACCACCTCGGTATCGGCGCGTTCAATATTGCGTACAGCAACAGTTTTCATGGCTTACTTCCTGAATTATTTTTAATTTTCAAATTGATAAAGTCGCGCGGGATTATCCACCAACAATTTTTGTTGTAGTTCAGCCGTTGGCGCAATTAAGGGGATGGTATCGACCAAGGCACCATCATCGGGCATATGCGATTTCATATTGGGGTGCGGCCAATCGGTGCCCCACAATACTTGATCGGGAAATTGCTCCACCAAATAACGGGCATAGGGAATTACATCGTGATAAAGCGGTGCTTGCTTAGTGAGCCGCTCTAAGCAACCCACTTTTATCCAGGTATCCGGGCGGTTACGTACCATTTCACAAATACGTACAAAGTCGGGGTGGTCTAGGCCTTTTTCCACATTGGGTCTACCCATGTGATCGATAGCAATGGGCGTTGGCAACTGCATTAACAGCGATTCAATATCAGCAAATTCCTGGGATTCGAAATAGACGATGATATGCCAGCCAAAGGGCGCTATTAGCTCAGCCAATCTGCGATAATATTCCTCAGGTTTAACATCTACTAATCGTTTTACAAAATTAAAACGAATGCCGCGTACACCGGCATCGTGCAGGCGTTTAACCTCATCAGTTGTTAAATCCTCACCCACCACCGCCACACCGCGATAGCGACCTTCACCGGTCTCTAGCATATCGACCATGGCGCTGTTGTCAGTGCCATGACAACTGGCTTGCACTAGCACACTGCGCTCAAAACCCAAGTGTTTATGCAAGGCAAATAACTGTTCTTTAGGTGCATCAACAGGTGTGTACTTACGCTCTGCCGCATAAGGAAATTGTGCAGCCGGGCCAAACACATGGCAGTGGGCATCACAGGCCTTAGCCGGTAAAATAAAATCCGGTTTTTTAGGATTAGGATGTACGGGTAAAAAAGACATACCGTTGTTACTCTCTATTAATTTCTATTCTTTGTTCTTTTCATTACTTAGCTAAACAGATTAGCCGTTTTCGCTAACATATAATTCACCGCGAGTTAGTAAGCGTGCCGTTCGCAATAAACCAGCCTGCTTCACGCGGGGCAACTCACCGCTGTAATCAATATCCAAGCTCACCGAGAATTCGCCACTGGGGTGCTCCACCGATAACTGTAGCGGGTTACCATCAACTAACTGTGTGATACCTTGAGCAACCGAGTTGGGTAATATGCAAGCCGTTGCTACCGACACTGCACCTAACACGCCCACGGCATCGTGACACTGATAGGGAATAAACGTGCGGGTGCTAATGGCTCCGCCTTTAGTAGGTGCTGAAATCATGCACATCTTCGGCACCGCAGCACCATCGACATTACCCAGGTTCATTTTGGGGCCGACCTCTAATCGTATTTTTTGTAAGCGCGCTTTTAATGCTTCGTTTCCATTAAGCTGTTCCGGAGTTTCATCGCCATTGATACACAAGTCCGCCGCCCGCATCACCACCACCGGCATGCCGTTATCCACGCAGGTCATTTCAATACCATCAATCACGTCGATGACATTACCCGTGGGTAATAAGGTTCCGCAGGCTGAGCCAGCCACATCCTCATAATTACAAATCACCGCTGCAGCTGAGCCTGGCACGCCATCTATACGAGCATCTCCACAATAGGTCATTGCGCCTTCTGGAGTTTGCAAAACTAACTCACACACTTTGCCACTATTGAGCATATGTACACGTATACGTGTTTCCAAACCAGACACCGAAACTAGGCCCGCCTCAATCGCAAAAGGGCCAACCCCCGCTAATATATTGCCGCAATTGGGCGTGGTATCAACGCGGTTCTTTCCGACTACAACCTGCACAAACAGGTAATCGACATCAGCGTCATCGCGCTTAGACAAACTGACAATGGCTGCCTTACTGGTCAGTGGATTAGCGCCACCCAGGCCATCTACCTGCCTCTCATCACGCCCCATTGCCGACAGTAATACTTGATTGCGTGCCGCCTCATCGGTAGGCAAGTCACTGGCTAGGAAATATAGCCCTTTAGAACTGCCGCCACGAAACTGCATATAGGGAATCGCACGCTGCGACATAGGGGACTCACTCCAAGTAATAGTTCTATATCTAATAACTTAGCCCCGATTATGTGTTATTGCGCTGCTAAATAACCAATGCCTTTTGCTTTTCAATCCATGCAAAAAAGTATTCATTGCCATGAATAAAGTTTATCAACACAATACAGTTAAAGTTTTGTCATCAATAACAAGTTTAATATACTTATAAATCAATGACTTATAAGGTTACTTTTAGCAAACCCCCATTCAATGGTACAACTTTATTATCACGTATATACTGGGTGATAATTATTTTTCATGTAACAACACGATGAGTAAACAACATATGGGGCGCACACAAAGCATAGGTATTCCAAACCTCAGCCTGCGCCACTTAAAAGCCATGATGTATGTTGCCGAACATAAAAACCTCACCCGAGCCGCCAACAAACTCAACCGCTCGCAAACTGCTATCACCAAAGCTATTAACGATTTAGAAACCAACCTAGAAGTAAAATTGTTCGATCGCTCCTCGACAGGTATGTTAACTACCGTACACGGCGAGGCCTTGTCCAAACGGGTTGCGCAAGCCTATGCCGAGTTTGAAGCAGCTGGCGCTGCCTACAAGGAATACAACATAAATCGTAACAACTACCAAAACATTCCCATCTTCACTATGGATATAAGCTATAAACGACTAGCGGCCTTTATAGCCTTACACGACAGCAAAGAGGTCTCGGCAGCAGCCCAACAATTGGAAGTGACAAAGGCCGCTATTTATAATTCTGTACGCCAATTAGAAGAACTGTTAGACCTCACTCTATTTGAACGTGAACCCAATGGCGTTACCAACACCGCATTTTGTATGGTGCTGGCTCGTCACGTTAAACTGGCTTTTGCACAAATTCGCCACGCCATTGACGACATTGCCAATATTAACGGCATCACCCGAGGCAAAGTGGTGATAGGCACCCTACCCTATACCCGCACCATCTTAACGCCGCGCGCTATTAACCATTTACTTGCCGCACAACCACAGCTCGATATTGCCACAGCAGAAGGCCCCTACTCCACATTGGAAGCCGCACTGCGCTGTGGTGACTTAGATTTTATTGTCGGCGCTACCCGCTCCAGCCAAAACGATAACAATCTCATTACTGAAAAATTGTTTGAAGATAGACTGGCCCTTATAGTGCGCAAAGGCCACCCCCTTGAAAGTAAACAAAATCTTGCACTCAGTGATTTGCAAAACTATGGCTGGGTATTGCCCGCCAACAACACGCCCGCACGCGGCCTGTTTGATGAGGTGTTAAGCAGCCACCAACTCTCCACCCCAGAACATGCAGTAGAAACCAGCTCACTATCGACGGTGCGCGGGCTACTTCTGGAAAGCGACCGCATCGCCTTATTATCAGAGCATCAAATATATTTCGACAAACAATACGGCGCACTGACCGCGCTACCCATAGAATTAAAAGACACTTATAGACCTATAGGCGTGACCATGCGTGCGCATACCGAACCATCACCCGCGGCACAACTTTTTTTAAACAGCTTACGAAAAGTTACCAAGGATTTGATTTAATGAATGGCAACGAGGCTTAGCGTATGAAAAAAACGAATCAAGATGACTCAGCCATCCCTGTATTTAAACTTTATGGCGGCAACCATGAATGGTTAACCCCCGATCTTTTACACTGTGAACTGATTGCCGACCGCAGTAAATTACACGCCTGGGAAATTAAACCTCATAGACACAGTGATTTATTACAAATCTTCTATATCCAAACCGGTGAGGCAACTATACAGCTGGATGACAGCCAACACATTGTGACACCTCCGGCACTATTATTAGTGGCAGAAATGTGTGTTCACGGCTTTACATTTTCCAGCGACACCGAAGGCTATGTACTTACCCTAGCCTCACCGCTAGTGAATCAATTGCATGCAAAATTAGGCTCACAACAAAATCCTCTAAAAGAAAGCACCTACTATTCTATAACCCATGAAAAAGGTTATTTTGATACATTATTTGAACAAGTAAATCAGGAATACCGAGATTACCTGCCCAACAGAGAATTACTACTAGATTCGCTAGTGACTAATATTATTGTATCTACCAGTAGACTGGCGATTAAAACCTCACCCCCCTCAAGCACGCAACAAGATAAAGGCCACGAACATTTCAGCAGATTCTCGCAGTCGCTGGAACGTAACTTCAAAAGCCACCAATCGATAGAAGTCTATGCCGACAAGCTTAATATCACCGCTGCGCACTTAAACTCGCTATGCCGACGCATAGCCAATCAATCAGCATTACAGGTTATTCACGAACGTTTACTACTGGAAGCCAAACGCAATTTAATTTATACCGCCGTGACAATTAGTGAAATATCCAATGAGCTTGGGTTTTCTGAACCTGCTTATTTCACCCGTTTTTTTAAACGCCACTGTGATATTTCACCCAAAAACTTTAGGCAAAAAAGTGGCACAACCACCACTCAAAATAATTAAGCTATTTTTCACTGGGTATAATAGGAATACCCTGCGCCAATACCTGCTGTAAACTCTCTACGGTTGAATGAGTCATTACCGAATCAACGGCTAACGTTTGCAACAAGGCTTCTGTACATTGCATCTCATGCAAGCGCCTTTTGGCATGGTTAGCCGTACCTGTTACTAAGCGAGTAATTAAAGTCTCATCTGCAGATGTTAATTCGGTAGTTATATTACACCACAACCACTCACTACAACCAGCTACTTCAGCGGCCCGCATTGCCTCAATAATCACCGCCGCCAAGCCCTTCATCATTACGCTGCGTAATAGTTTTCGTTGCGAAGCCTCACCCGCCTCACCGGCAACAACCTCCACCGGCATAGCAAACTCCGAGAATATCCGCGCAAAAGATTGCGCGCCTGTACCGGCAACCATCACCGGTGTATGTATGCCTTTACCGGGTACAATAGACATTAATGCCACATCGGCAAAATGCAGTTGTTGACTAGCCGCGCACGCTGCCAGCTGTTTTTTAATTGCGACGGAGTTAGTCGAAAAATCGGCATAAAGTGCGCCCGCAGGAATTCCTTCTAAAGCCTGATTCATAGCTACTATTGCATCATCACCCGCGGTAATAGCAATCACAATATCGCTATCAATCACCGCTTCAAGGGGCGAACTAACACGAACAACCCCAGCAGGTGTTACAACATCGGCGGGGTCAAAAGCCGTCACCTGTGCCTTAGCGGCGACTAAGCCTTGAGCTATTAGCGCACCGGCCTCACCCAAACCGAATATTGTTACATTATGAACACTCACTCATCACCCACTTTTTACCATTAATTATCCGATCAGTAGATTAGTTAGTCTATCAAAGACACTAGGAGCCTGTCGGACTTAACACTGTTCTACTGCGGAAAAGCAGGAATCAGCCATTTTTCACGGTCAATTTCGTTAAATAGAGCGACTATTCGCCTTAATTGACTGCAAAAACTGACTAATTCCTGCTTTCCCTCGCTACGAACGGTTAAGTCCGACAGGCTCCTAGACCGGATACTCTTTTATACTCGTACAGCCATAAATCACTTAACGAACCAGTTTTATCAGGTTTTAATCGGTATTGACCAAGAGCCATACGTGGAATCATCGGTAGTAACTGAATATTTAAAGATATCAACAGACTGGATTTAGGAGGCGCTGGCAACTTATAACTAGCCCTGAAATTCATCCCCAACAAAGCCCCAAGTACGGCTAATAAGATGGCAGCTATCGCAACTAAAAAGGTAATAAATTATGAACAACTTAACTAAAGAAGAAACGGCATTTTTAGAGCAACGCACTTTGGAAGCGAACAAAAGGGGGCATGAAATTATTTCTTATTGGCACTGCAGTAAGTGCTGTGAGGTATTAGAATTTACTAGTTTCTTCGCTATCAGCCGGGAGACTTCCTTACAGGGACGGCCTCTGCTTGCGCTCATCGCTTAAAAAAAATGAACAGTAGTCCCCTCGGTAACACCCCTATTTCGCTTGGAGCTCAGCTCGTTCCTCTCGCCTCACTGGCCAGAACTCAAAGGCGCCTGAGACAATATTAATCACCGGAAAAGTGATTCCCAGCATTGCAGTAGCAATCCAGACCTCCTGGGCATACCCCCCTTCTGGCCCCACGGATAAATCAGAACCCACAAACAGGGGCAGTACGGCTCTGTACAATTGATACATGCCGGCAGCAGCAATGAGGCACACAGCACTCTTGGCAATACCTTTTGCTGGCTGGGGCATACCTGCGAACAATTGAAACTGCATCATGTTGTCAACCAGGAACGCGCCAAAGATGACACAAACCGGGCCCTTGACCATAAAATCCATCGGTTCCATGCCTATCACCGCCACGAAAAGATAGTAGACCGCCGCCGAGATCACGAGGATATAGACTGTTCCAAGCACGCCGAATACCGGTTGATTGTCGGGCTGAACAAGCTTTGACACCGGCCACATCTCAAACATAATGACCACCATGACCATTGCAACTGCGGTTACGGCGAAAGTCAGCGCAGTTATTCCGTTAAAGAGACCGCCCGGATCAAGAGCTGCTGTGTAAAAAGGGGCGCCTTCGAAAAAGTTGTAATGATAAAATAGTTTGAACAACACAAAGTTCAGAAGATAACAATAGATGACAATTCCCACGCCCAGCAGGATGTTATTGTCCGTGAGCTTGGTGACGGGCCAGCCACCAAAAATGATAATTACCAAAAGACCGACACCGACTGACTGGATCACGTAGTGTACGAACATAGGGGTTAGCACGCCCTGCCCTACCGTATAAAGGAGGGTTGGCATAAGGATCACACCAGCCAACAGAAACATAGCCGTAAGAGTCAGCCCCTTTAATGGCTGGGCCATTCTCGCAACGGGAGCGGGAATTTCGTGACGCCAGACGACGGCCATCATAATCTGAAATGGCGTTGCACACATAAAGAACGTACCAACCCACAGTAGATAGAAATCAGTTCCATACGCCCTTGTGAAACCCGCCACCAATGCGGCTGCGATTGCCAGCACCACAAAAATTCCGGCAATTCCGGTCACCAGAAATGGTGGATGTCGTTCCGATTCTTGTACGTCGTTCATTGACTATCCTCGCAGATAAATAGCATTAAAACTACGCTGGGGCGCAGCTTCACACGGGCATTGCAGGTCTAGCTTAGAAGCCGTGGACCTGGCTCATTACATGAGCGTTCATGCCGCCATCGGCGGGGATATTGGCACCGTTGACCCAGGCACTGTCGTCGCTACACAGAAACGCAACCACTTTTGCAATATCCTCAGGCGTTCCCGCACGGCCCATAATCTTCATATCCTCTTCCGCTCGCTCTCCTAAGGTATCAAGGAAGTCCTGCAAAATAGGCGTATCTACGGGCCCCGGGCTAACGGCATTGACTCGAATTCCCCGTCCACGCCAGGAATTCCAGTTTTGCATATTCCAGATAATCAACGCTTCTTTGGAGAAAAAATAGCAGCGATCCTGATCGACATTGAACTCACTACAAAGACTTTCAACGTTGTCAAAATCTGCGCTCTCGATAAATCGCTTTATATCGCCAACTGCCTCAGGCCATCCAAGACCAGCCAGAGAAGCCATGTTAACGATGGAGGCCCCATCGTTAAGTTTGTCTATCATGAGTTCAGTAAACCGGCGCAAAGCGACGAAATTTACAGTCACTACACTCAGTACGGGAGCAGTCGGTGGCAACCCGGCGATGTTACACAATGCATCTGCACCACCGCTGAATTTGGCAACGGCCTTCTCGATCGAAGTCGGATCCATCAGATCGACCTGAATGTATTCGTCCACATAGTCCAGCGGTTCATTTCGATCGAAGCCGATAACAGTGGCGCCTCTTTCTTTCAGAATTTTTGCACTTTGCTGCCCAATTCCAGAAGCTGCGCCTGTTACTACTATACGTTTTTCGTTCAAGTTCATTACGACTTCCTGTGCTTTTCAATAAGTAGTTTCTAGTTTTTTGGATGAACGAGATGCTGCAGGTGCAACGATCCCGCTTATCTTGCAGGTTGTGTCAAACCGCCCGCTTCAGCTGGCGGATTAAATTTCAGGTTTAGTAGTTAAAACCCATTGTTAGATACCACTCTCTGGGTCGATTGTAAGTACCTGCAACATAACCTATGCCAGGTTGGTTCTGTCCCGCGACGAGGTATCGCTCATCAGTCAAATTCCGTACACCAAGTGAAACCTTCCACTTTTCATCATCACTCGTATATGCGGCAACAGCATTGAACAGGTGGGCTTCGTCGGAGATCAGAAGTGGCTGGTTTTCCCCTTCATTAGCCATTTCATCCTTGTAGGCGTAATCCGCGTGAAACAACATACTGGCACCTGAATTGAGCGACAAATAATAATCGGCAGAGAGTGACCAGGACCACTCGGGGGTGTTCACAAACAGAAAATCTTCCTGGAGAGTTGCTCCGGGTTCCAGATCCGTATATTCGGCATCAATGTAGCCAACAGTGGCATTGACACTAAAACTATCGGATAGAATAGCGGTCAATTCTGCCTCGAATCCCTTGATCTCTGAATCGGCCGCATTCTCTGTAACCGGCGATACGCCATCTTGTACTGTTACCTGTAGATCCTGGTAATCAGTGAAGAACAACGCAATATTGGTCTGTAGGGTGTCCTCCAGGAACTGTCCCTTGTAACCCAGCTCATAGGTATCGGCTGTCTCTTCATCAAAGGCAGGAGCTTCGAGAATCGGAACGGTAGCACGGGTTGTCCAGCCACCACTCTTGTAGCCCTGAGAGAAGGACGCATAGATCATACCGGCTTCGTCGAAGGTGTATTCTGCTCCCAGGTGAATGGAAGTATTGTTGAACGATGCATCATTCTTTTCCGTTGGGAAATAGAGTGTGGTGTCGGTGGGATCCGGGTGCAATACCAGGGGGAAACCCAACTGCGCCGCAAGGCCATTGAGGTCTCGCTGACCACCAGTAAATTCCTTTTCCTCTTGGGTGAAGCGAATACCCCCAGTGAGCCCAATCCTCTCGGTGAGGGCATAATTAATATGCGTAAACACCGCGTAAGCATCCGTATCAAATTCGTTGGGGCCGAGAATTTGCAGTAGCCCCTCGGCAAAGTGAACAAAGTCGGTTAGATCCCCTTCCTCATGGAAAAAGTAACCGCCCAAAACCCAGTCCATTTTCTCATCGAACGCTATGCCATTGAGCTGAAACTCCTGTGACCACTGCTTCTGGTTCATCGTGAAGGCGTGGTTACCCATTGCAACTGGTGTACCTTCCACATCCATACCAAAAGCCGAATCAAGATTTCGATAGGAAGTAATGGACTTGAGATAAATTGCCTCGCTCATCTCCCAGTCGATAGTTGTTGCTAGTCCCCAGGTCTCGGCCTTGGAGTAGCCTGCACCGGTTGAGTAGGAGAAATCTTTCGCTCCGTCTACGACATAACGATTGTCAAAAATCGGCCTATCATTGAAGGGGTCATCATCGATATTAACAGCAGCCAAAATTGCACCTTCGTTTGCCGTGGGCGTATCGCACGGCGGGGCCACCACACCTGGAGGAGCCGAGATACAGCCGTTGTAGAGTTCGAACAGTGCCCCACCGTCGTTAGGGAGGACACTTAAAAGCTGGCTCGGCGTGGTCTGCTCGTCCACATTGGTGAAATCACCCTGGAAAGTGACTTGCGCCGTGTCACTCGCTCTCCATTCCAATTTTGCGCGCACGTTATCGGTGTTCTCACCACCGGCCTCGTCGTAGCGAGTATCCTGTGGCCGGACCAGGCTGTCGGTAGCTGACCGGAAGATACCGTCCTGAGTCCAATTCTTGTAATCATGATAACCATCTCTATTCTTCGAAGAGAAAGAGATCTGCGACAGCAATACATCTTCAATCAAGGGAATGTCTATCGCGCCGCGCACGTCCATACGATTGTACTCACCCACGGTTACTTCGCCCTGAAAACCAAATTCCTCTTCGGGCCGTCGAGTGATTACATTGATAGCACCACCGATTGTGTTTCGACCAAACAACGTTCCCTGCGGGCCTTTCAGGACCTCGACCCGCTCCAGATCTAGCAAGTCCAGTACAGCGCCAATGGTTCGCGCGTAGTAAACACCATCAACGTATACACCCACACCCGGGTCTAGATTGAAGGCGAAGTCATTCTGGCCAATGCCACGGATATAAGCTGTCAGTACTTGGGTCGAGCCACTGAACGATGACGTAACATCGATTTCAACATTGGGCGTGAAATCACCCAACTGAGCAATATTTGTCATGCCCTTAATTTTCATCGCTTCGTTGGTAAAAGCGGTAATGGCTATAGGGACATCTTGAAGGTTCTCAGAACGCTTCTGAGCCGTTACTACAACTTCCTCCAAGGTAAAACCACCCGATTGAGCATGCGCCACATGACTGGAACTCACAATTACACCTATTGCAGCGGCAAGGATGTTTCTCGACATGATTTTGTGTCCGGGTTTGCCAAGAGGACTTCTACGGGATTCAAGCTTTAGCATATTCATTAATTGCACCTATTTGTTGTTATGGGTTATGAGCACAGCAATCAGCCAGGGTTATCCGGCCGTTGGTTAGCTACAAGTACGTCCATTTAGCATAGCTATAAGGAAAGCCGCTCCATCTGCCCTTATGATGCAAAAGCCGTACCAGTTTTGGCTGGTCGCCTCAAAATATTTTTCAACACTCTGTTTTTGTTAATTATTTTTCTTAGGATCGAAAATAAAGAGCCGATGATACGTTCATCAACATCATGAACCACATCTTAGAATTAACAAATATGTAGCTTGGGAACAAAAATGGGCATACGATAGTGGCAATTTTGTAAAGTGAGGAGATTCCATGGCAACTAAGCAGAGTGGCGCTCCCGGCGGCAAAGCAAGCAGCAAAGGCGTACTGACCCCCTTCTCTCAAACTACCGAAGACGGTATGGGGCTGCCCGACTTTGAGGACCTTTGTGAAAGCCTCAGGTTTAACCCTCAAGAGGGGGACATATCGCTTGGTGGCCGGCGTATGGTGATGACAAATATCACCTCCATGGCCACCCTGCGCCGAGAATTAATAGAGATTCTCGGCTTAGATAAAGCCAGGGGTGTGTTTACTCGAATGGGTTATTCAGCAGGCTACCAAGATGCTGAAATGGCGGCCCGAGTGCGAGAAAAAGGCAATGCTTACGACGTTCTGACGGCTGGCCCAGCCTTGCATGCTATTGAGGGATGGACCTCGGTGGAACCGATCAAACTGGAGATCGATGTTGGCAAGGGCCATTACTACGGCGAATTCATCTGGCGTAACTCATCAGAAGCCGACATGCATAGTACCTATCACGATCTCAGTAGCGACCCTGTCTGCTGGATGCAAATCGGTTACGCCAGTGGCTACGGCAGCAGATTTATGGGGAAGCGCTTGCTGTACAAAGAAATCGAATGCTCCGGTTGTGGTCACCGTCACTGCAAGATAATTGGTAAGCCCATAGAGCAGTGGGATGATCCCACGCCCGAGATTTATTATATGTACCCCGAGGAGCGGGGAGAGAACACAGACCTAAGACCCACCCATCATCTTCCTCGATCACTAGATCCATTTAATACGGAGCCGTCCAAGCTAGCCATGTTCGGCGGCATGATTGGCGCATCTTCGAGTTTCACCAACTGTTGCAACCGACTACAACGGGTGGCCGATACCAGTGCAACAGTGCTTTTTCTTGGTGAGACCGGGGTTGGGAAGGAACGTTTTGCTCGAGCGCTGCATGCCATTAGCGATCGCAGCAATGGGCCTTTTATAGCCATAAACTGCGCCGCCATTCCACCAGATCTGCTGGAAGCAGAGTTATTCGGCGTCGTGCGTGGTGCTTTTACCGACGCCACCGCCTCACGGGCCGGCCGATTTGAGCGGGCTGATGGCGGCTCCATCTTCCTGGATGAGGTCGGTACACTCAGCCTTTCGGCTCAATGTAAATTGCTTCGTGTTCTACAGGAAAGAGAGTTCGAACGCCTGGGCGACGAACAAATACGCAAGGTAGACATTCGGGTTATCGCCGCCACAAATTCCGACTTACGTGAGGAAGTAAAAAAGGGGAACTTTCGCGAGGATCTGTTGTTTCGTATCAATGTATTTCCTCTTGAAATTCCTCCCCTACGCGAACGGCGAGATGATATCCCTCTGCTACTGGAATATTTTCTAAAGACCTACAACGAGCTTCATAATCGCTCCGTACTGGGCTATACAGAGCGCGCGTTAGACGCCCTACTCAACTACCGTTTCCCGGGAAATATTCGAGAGCTGGAAAACATGGTCGAACGCGCTGTTATTTTGGCGAATCCAGACGCGGCACTGGATATCCCGCAACTTCTCAGCCAGGGCGAGCAGTTTTCAAATCCCTCCCTGGGGATGGCCAGTGATGGCCATCTGGAGCAAAGTGCCGATTGGATTGTCGATAATGATCAGGTTCCAGAAAGTATTGCAGAAAAAATCCTCTTGGCGGGTACTAGCCTGATAGAAATCGAATCGGACTTAGTATCTGAAGCCGTTCAGCAAGCCGACGGTAACTTAGCAGAAGCAGCCCGGCGTCTGGGGATAACAAGAAGGCAATTGGAATACAAATTCAGTAAATTGAATGGAAACTAGTTGAGTCTAAAGCGCCAGCGAATTTCTATTCAAAGCTGAGGCGTAAATTAGATGTTTACGGGAACGGCTTGACGTTTTAATAAGCGGCGAAGTGGAAAAATAATTGAGTATATACACCATTGAGCTGGCGCATGCCTTTCGATAAATTAGAGTCGGGTGTTTCGATCAATAGGTGATAGTGATTGCTCATTAAGCAATAAGCATGACATATCCAGTTATTAGTCGAGCATGTCTTTTCTAATACGGACTAGAAAACGCTTCTATCCATATCGTCCTCGTAGATATCCTCCTGCCGATAACCGCGTGACGTTACGTGATAAAGCGCTCCAGAAAACTCGATTCAAATGGGCCGTGCCATTGATAACCTAATTCAAAATAATCAGATGTTTAGAGTAGTATTGAATTAATCATAATTCAAAGACCTGACCCTAAGATTTTCTATCCATCGATAATAGCTCTGCCGTTAGGGAGTAGGTAATCTCTTTATGATTATTTAGCACACTTAAAATAGCGAACTGAGCCCCCTTAAGACCCACAGCAGACAGACGCTTCCCATAGATTTTCGACATAACTCGGCCTGCCCGTTTCACATTGAATAGCGCACACTCCGTTGGTAGTTCCTTTGAAAGCTGAATAGTCATAAAGCATGTACACACATTGTATTAAAAGATCTAGAAAAAGTGTTTAATTCCATTCATTATTCCCAAAATTGATAGCGGCTGGGTACGTGAAATAGATGTTATCTTTTACCTAACTGTCCATATGAGGTTGATGCCTTCCGATCCTATTTGGTGTAAATAGTGCTATCAGAATCAGTTGAAGTTACTACTATTTCATGCTCTTATTCGGCTTTGTGCAGGTATTGGAGGTACTAAGTTGAGCACTATAACAAAGCCACTACTAGGTCGCACTTTGCTCGTTTCAGCCAATACATTAATCGTCACTAATCGCTGATTTTCAGCTGTGTAGGTTTCTACGTTGCCCCACTTTAGTTGGTATAACTCACCAAAACGCATCATGGTGTTGGCACCAATTAGGAAGAAATGACGCACTAACTGCCGAATAAAGAGTTCGTCATCACTCAAGAATTCGCGCTGGGCTGCCTTCTTCGAGGTATAGCTGATGAGTACTCGCGTGATACGACCGTACTCATCGTCTGAGTAGGTACTGCGGCGAAGTGAATCAGCATCAACACCTCTTCGGCTAATGCTGGGGAAGATATAGTGAGGGATATTATGCAAGCCTTCTTCAAAGGCCCATTTACACAATGCGTTGATGGTAGATTGTTCGTTCTTAATCGTGACGTCTTTGGCGCCCTTCTGCTGACGATACTGCTGATAGCCCTGTAGACTTTTGCTTTCTAGATCATTGAGACGAGTCACACTGCTCTGCGCTTCTCGACCCACAATCCCGCAATAAGCTACAAAGTGGTTAAGGTGGGATTTAATGGTTCCCCAACGACCTTCGGTGATCGATCCACGCTTAACGTCTACATTCCATCGATGTGCTAGGTACTCATCTTCTGCCTGCTGCACGGTGGGGCTAAAGATTCGTCTGCCAGCATTAACGTTTGCTTTGATTGCAAAGAACTCGTTCTCGGCTCGTTCAACAGCTGTATCAAGGTGAGTGGTTTTTAACGTCTTGCGAACATATTTACGCTCTTCGCTAATCCACATACGAAAGTGCCAATACCCACCGCTTTGCTGGGTTCTGACAACTTCGGCTTTGCCACCGTAAATTGGGTGTTGATCCGTTAGGAAGGGCTGGGGCGGTGTAGCGCATTTGCTGCGCTGTGTTTGCGGTGCAGTGTTATCTACCACTAAAGTCACGTGTGTGTTTGCTCTCATACCACTCTCTTCTAGTTAATGTACTAGAACAGAATAAGCCCCATTTATCGCATATCAGCGTGATTTAACGCTGCTATTCTTAAATGTTACTTATGATTTGCAGTAATCGCAACCGTTTGTAACTTTCTTTGTAAAACCCCCTGTTTTAGGGGTGGTTTGTAACAAGTTTGTAACTCCCAACTCTATATAAATCAATGGGTTACACCTACCCGACTACTCCCACTCAATAGTCGCCGGCGGTTTGCTAGAGACATCATAAGTCACCCGAGACACCTCAGTGATCTCATTGATAATCCGATTAGAGACTTTCTCTAAT
>Ga0302117_10000221_pt1 | contig 23055 bp, 34 predicted proteins | sample AG5_322_MG_FD_203112 | JGI IMG/M metagenome (GOLD analysis project Ga0302117, IMG submission 203112) | Marine microbial communities from Western Arctic Ocean, Canada - AG5_32.2 | ecosystem: Environmental > Aquatic > Marine > Oceanic | place: Canada: Western Arctic Ocean | collected 2017-10-01 | reverse complement strand
GAAATGATGAATGAGTACAATAATACGCAATGCACTTCGTACACCAGACGGTACAATAATCAGAAGTCGTCATAGACATGATTATGTTACTCATACTGATGCAAACGGTAAAGAGTATATGGTTGATGGTGGAGTAGATTATATTCGTCGTAGTCGAAATGGTGATGAAGAAGATATGGTTGTTACAACCGAAGATTCTTTTGAAGTAGTTAGGCAGACATGTGATTGGGGAACGTATGGCATTAATGGAGATCAGCCACTCAAATATGTAACTGTTGCTGAAATGGAAACGGATCATATTGAAGCAGTCCTAAAGAACGTGAAATTCATTAACTCATCTATTAAAACAACAATGGAACATGAATTAGAGTATCGCAAATGAGTCAAGATTACCACCCAGACTGCTGGGTTGTTGTTAAAATAATAACAGAAGAAACACTAAACTCTTCTAACACCGCATACATACCCGGCAGAACTTACTACAAAGTATTAGGAGGATGGAGTGGTGGTTACTTACATGGTAGTTCGTGGCGTCTAAACAGCGGCATTAATCTTGTATTTGACCATGAAGATGAAATTCACTTTTATGGTCACAGTGGTTCTAATTACATATGTCATAAAGAAACCTACGGACTTAAAATGAGTACTGCTGGTATCTTTAAACAAATGCAAGAAATTGGTACAGGACTGGGTGGTTCTGCTAAAGTAGAGTTGATGCCCGAAGATACCGATTGGACTAATATTAAATATGATTAGTTATAGTACAAATTGGATGGGTCCAATCTCTACTAAGTGGTACGAAGATAGAGACATACCATTTGTAATGGAGAAAACCTCCGGAAAACATCTACCATCAGTAGAGTACAAACAATTTCTTGAATCTTATTCCTGTGGTCGTATTGATATATATGGATTAGACCAACAAGAATACTATGCAGGTAAAAAGGAGTATGGGCTCGCGCCTATGCTTACTGAAGATTGGAACGCCTTGGGCGATTGGTTAGATAATATAGAAGATGAATATATTGTCATGACATATAAAGAACTGATACGTCAATTTGAAGATCACTATGGCAAACCTATAAGATGGTACGATGAATAGATTAAACTTTTTAAGAGTCTTATTAATTATATGGTTAGCTTGGTTAGTAGAAAAAGATGATGATCTATACGGTACATTAATGAGTATTCGTAGAATGCAAGAATGTAAGAAACTAGTAAAAGGATGATGTTCTACGTATCAAGTGGTACGTACCGCACTAGTGAGCATGGACCCACTTTCGGAAATACATGAAACAGGAGATTGTCACTATGCATAAGTTATTCGCATTAGTAGCAGTAGTTTTGTTAGCAAGTTGTTCTACAGTTGACGCTACCTATCAAGGTGGCAAAGGTGTTGTGACTGGTGTTGCTCAAGATGGTTTGGGTGTTACAGCAGGAACTTTTGACGTTATCTCTAATGTCATCAAAGATGTTGCTACCAAGACTGGCGTAGATATCGGTAAAGGCGCCGAGTAAGTAAGGAGTTCGCCGGCCAAGGATGGCACTATAATTATATTAAAGGTTTATTATGAGTCGTCGTGAAAAGACATTAGCAGTAAAAGCGAATCAACAGATATCTATATGCTGTCAATCACTATGTGATAAGTATGTAGTTGAAGAATATATTAATACACTTGAACGTGAGCTTTATGATTTACGGAAGTACGTTGCTGAGCTCGAAGAGGATATGCAATGAGTAAGAAAGATAGGTTTGATTTAGAACAAGAAATAATGGAATGTTGGAATGTCACAAAGGATATTGATACCCTGTATGAATACATTGGTGATCATAAATTCTTTGAAGGTATGAAGCCTGAACACGCTGATAAGATACTGAACATTATGCTTGGTATGTCTCAATTATACGAAGTAAAATTCGATAAGCTATTTAGGACCTTTGAAGAATGTTTAAGTCTAAATGAGTTTAGAGATGCAGTGTTCAGTTATGCTGATTCTGAATGGAAGGATCCATTTGAGAAGGATCCAACAGCAGGCTATGGCGAGCAAGAAATCGTTGATAACAGAGATACAAAATAACCATTGACATTCACAAGGAACTATGTTATAATGGTACTATAAATTGACATGGACTTATTATGAATATATTTAAACTTGATGTATGCCCTATTCAATCTGCTCAGGACCAATGCGATAAACATGTCGTTAAAATGGTGATTGAGTCTGCACAAATGTTATCAACCGCGCATCGTATGGTTGACGGCAAAATGGAACGAAGACCATCAAAGAGTGGCTCAATGCTTCAGTATTGGGAACTATCTGATGTACGTGAAACCGTGTTATATAAAGGTGTTCACTTTAATCATCCGTCCACAGTTTGGACACGAGAATCAAAGACCAATTACGATTGGCACTATAAACACTTCGCGGCACTGTGTGATGAATATACTTATCGTTATGGTAAAGTACACGCAACCGACTTGAAGTTACGAACTATATTAAGTAAGGCGCCAAGTAACATTCCTAACGTAGGAAGTACTCCATTCAAATTAGCAATGAAGGCTAACCCAGAGTGCATGTTCGAAGACGCCGTTAAATCTTACCGAGCTTATTATCATACCAAACAAGAACGTTTCTCAATGGTATGGACTAAGAGGAGTATCCCTGATTGGTGGCAAGGTCAGAGATTAGCTTAATTATAATTAATAGTAACTAGGAGTGTTATATGGAAAGGTTAGCAGAGCAATTACTTTCAGATGCAAACAGAAAGTTCATTGATAAAAATGAGCTTTTAAAGGCATGTCTTGAATCTATGACTGACAATCAGTTATTTGAGATGGCGATCAACTATGATTACATTAAAACCAAATCAGAACCAGGTGATCACCCAGCAATTAATCCAGATCAATCAACGCCAGAGCGTATCATAGATGCGGTGCTGGCTCGATACGGCGAATAGAATTATGATTTTTGAGCAATGGATGTTTTGGTTAACCGCTGTTGTATTTACTGGGATGGGATTCTACTGGGGTAGAGAAAGAACTATATACATTGATGTCTCGCAAATTACTGAAAGTGTAATAGACCAATTAGAAGCGCTTGGGTTTATACACAAGATCATTAATGAAGACGGCGAAGAAGAATTAGTTCCACACCCAGAGGCAATAAAAACCGATGATTGATGGTGTATCTATATGACAATAACAACAGACTTTACGTTATTCAATGTAGCAATGATTAATCCAATAACGATGGAGCGAATCGAGCAAGGAGACATGCGTGCACGAGATGCAAAAGCGTTTGTTGAAAAGATGGACGCTCGAGGCATACCAACGATGGTTACTTCATATAGTGAATCCGATACATTAGCTTTTACTGAATATATGATAGCATCTAAATTAACATCACCGATAGTACCATCATCTGAGAATACATAATGAAAGTAAATGTTGGAGTTCGTGGAAGCAAGTTAGCATTAGCCTATTGTAATAAAGCAATGGAACAATTAGGTTTTACGGAAGCTAACATAGTCATTGTTGAATCAACGGCTGATTTAAATCCAACGGCATCTATTAAAGAGATGGGTGGTAAAGGAGTATTCTGTAAGGAGATAGAAGACTGCTTAAAAGAACGCAGCATTAATATTGCGGTACATGCATTTAAAGATGTGACACGTGATAACGACGCCTTCTTAGAGATTCCTTGTGTAATAAAAAGAAACGACTACCGTGATTGTCTTATAGGTAATCATATAGATCCAAAGACGATTGGTACAAGTAGTCCGCGCCGAATAGCACAACTGAAGAGCCTCTATCCTCTTTCTAAGATCATTCCAATTCGTGGTAATATAGACACTCGAATTAAAAAGCAGGAGAATGGAGAGTATGATGCGATCGTTCTAGCAGTTGCTGGTGTTGATGAATTGGGATATATGGATAAAATAACTCGAGTCTTTGAAACTAATGAGATGATGCCTGCTCCAGGACAAGGTGTTATCGCGGTTCAATTAGTAAAGCCACAGACTGTCCGTGAACATAATATGTCTGACCTTTTACGATCAAAGTCACACAAAGATACTTGGTATTGTGCAATGGCTGAAAGGTATATGTTAGAACGAATAGATGGAGATTGTCAAACACCAGTTGGTAGTATATCTAATATTAATGGTCGTGCTCTAACGATAGAAGCACAGAATTGGGAAACAGGAAAACGAGGGTTTGTTAGAGGACCAAAAGAAAACTATAAGGAACTTGGTTACGAACTAGGTTCAAGACTAATATGAAAAAAGAAACATTACAAATCCACAAAGAAGTAGCAACGCAAGTTAGTACAGGTCTAGTCATCAACTACCCACTCAATCTTGTGTTACTTTATATACTAATAGAACTATATGGAGTAACTAATCCTCTTTATATAGGCACCACAATTACTCTAATCATGACAGTTATTGCTTATACACGTATCTTTATTCTAAGATCATACTTCAGTAAAAAATACAAAAGAACTAGTACCCGCCAGACTTAAACCAACCTTTACCTTTTAATTGAAATCCACCACTCCCAGCTACGAATACTTTCTTTAGTTCGTCTTCTTTACACTCAGGACATGTTGTTAATGGATCTGCGGTTATCTTTTGTATGACTTCTAATTTAGATTCACAATTCTTGCATTCATAATTATACGTTGGCATTCAGGTAGTTCTCATTATATTGTTTAATGTTTTATTTATCGTTTTCTTAAGACAAAAAAAGGGACCCCGAAGGATCCCTCAAAAGATGTCTAATTAAAATTAGATTCTTATTAGTATTGCTTACAAACGCTTAGCTTAGAACAAGTTAGCGATTGTGACCTTACGGTAGTACTTGTTAGTATCGGCAGTAATAGCACCAAGACCTTGAGTAGCACCTTCAGCGAACGGGTTAGCAACCATACCATAACGGGTCTTGAAACCAATCTTAGGCTGGAAGCTGTTCTCGCCAACTGCACGAACCATTTGTAATGGAACGTATGGGCAATAGAACAAACCTGCATCGAATGCAGATGAACCTTTATAACCAACTACCAAGTAGTTAGCACCGGCGAATGGGTCAACATAAACACGGAATCTACCGTTAAGAACACCAGCAAAAGTATTGCCTGTATCATCAACTTCGAGAGTGTTGCTGTTTAGTGCAGGAGTATAATCCAATACACCAGCCATTTGCAGGGCAGAAGCTACGTCAGAAGAACAGATAACAATGTTACCTTTACCACGACGAGTTGCTTTAGCAATTGCGTTAGCTTCTTGCTCGATCTGGAACATAAGACCTTTGAACTTCTCAACAGACCAACGACCGTTAGCATCAACATCTAAGTCGAAAGTACCGGGAGTTGCTGCACCAGAAGCGCCGACAACAGCTGTATCATAAATTGTACGAACAACTTCACGGTTGATTTCCGCAAGGATCTCAGTTTGAAGAATGTTAGCCAATTCAGTTTCTGCGTCAAGTCCGTGAACTGCTTTAAGATCTTGAGCAAGTTCAGTTGTGTATTCAGCTTTCAGTGCGCGAGTCTTAGCAGCAACAGTTACTTTCTCAATTGAGAAGGCCATTTCTGCGTAACCAGCACCAACACCGTCGCCTAATGCTTCAGCAGCACCAGTAGCAAGTCCGGTACCTGTAGTAACAGCAGCACCAGGAAGTGTATTAGCATGAGTACCAGTTCCACCGAAATCTGTATCGGCTTCGTTGAACAATGCATCGCCACCAGCTTGAGTACCATACTTTGCACGCATTGCGAAGATAAGTCCTGTAGGACCAGTCATAGGCTGAACGCCACAGATATCATATGCGATTAAGTTAGGAACTGCACGTCTTACCAAAGAGATAAGAATTGGATCGTAACCAGCAGTAGGTCCGCCAGCAGCAGAACCGCCACCGAAGCCGCCAGTACCAGCATCGTTAGTTGGAGAAGCTTCAGAAAGCAAGCTTGTCATGTTTGCAGAAAGATCGCCAGTTTCGGCTAGAGCACGTTCTGTGTTTTCGAGGATGGTTGCTGTAACCGCTCTTCTATGTTTATCGTTAATTGGTGAAAAAGAATCGTGTGCTAAAATTGGCTCCCACTTTTCCACTAGTCTTGTATAGTTATCCATTATTGGATCTCCTTTATATTTAAAATTAAAATTTAGTTTACTAAAACCTAATTTAATTATTCTAATTACTATTTAGTGTTGAAAGCTTCAACTAAAGCATTAATAGAGGTGTAATCAGAAGATGGTTTAGTTACTTCCTGTTCCTCTAGAATAATTTCATCGGACTCAGATTGAACATCATGTTTTTCAACAAGAGGCTTATCACTGAAGAACGATTCCTTAATAACTTGAAGATTCGTTGCATATGCATCTGTATCTTCAACATCAAGCTTTTCAGACAATACCTTTAGACGTTCCACCTGATTTACAGATAGTCCTTCTGAGATTTCGTCAAATTTTTGTACTGCTTTGAAAGTGGCAATAGTCTTAAGTAATTCGATATTCTCGTTTACTAGATCATTGGCTTTCCCTTCCAACTCAGATACTGTTGTTTCGAGGTTTTCTACAACATCAACAGTTTCTTCCGAAACAGTAACGTTGTGTTCAACAAACAAGTTCTTAAGACCTGACATCAATGATTCCGCCATCTCAACCTTAATACCAGATTCGACTGCGATTTCATTCTCTGCCATCCACTCAGAAACAACGTAATCCAAATACTTATCAACGTTCTCAGTTACAGTATCCAATTTCTCAGTTACAGCTTCTTCGAGTGATTCGTCTAAGGACTTAGTTAATTCTTCACGAATTGTCTCAGTTCTCTTGTTTACTTCTTCGTTTAATGCGGCTTCAAATACAAGACTGATCTTGCTTTTAAAGTCTTCAGATAAATCTTCACCTTCGATGATAGATTCAATTGAATTTTCGATAACTACTTCTTCAACAGTTTCGACTTCTTCTGCTGTAGGAACTTTCTTTCCAGCGTCTTTCTGTCCAGGTGTTGCTTTCTTATCGTCAACTGCACCTTTAGGCTCGTCAGTAGTAGTCTTCTTCAACTTGTCCTTTTTACCTTCTCCACCTTCAGGTGTAACTGGTGCTGGGACTTCTGAAATACCGTCATCGGAAACGAATTTCTCTTCTACGTTTTCCATTTGTTTTCTCCTTTAAATTTGTTATGTCTTACAAATATGTTTATAATAAACTTTACTTAATTTATTTATAAAAATTTAGTTTCTTAAAGAACGAACGAATGTTTGGAACATCCTTGCTGCCGTCTCTTCATCAATAGTTCTTACTACTCTATTAATCTTTCTCTCGACTTCTTCTTGAATTTCCTGAATAACCTGACTGGCTCTCCAATTCCCAGAAGCAATATCGTAGTAATACTCTACGTTCTCCATGATTCCATTTACGAACGCATTTGGTGCTGAAGGGTCAGTAACAATATCAACAGTAGAGAGGTGAAAGTCAGACTGAACTTCCATTACACCACCTTTACCTGCCTTGACCGAACCAAGACCACGGGTTGAAACCCCGATCTTTACTCCTTCGTCTAATAGGCTCTTCACGATTTCCCCCATAGGTGTTGATAAGATTTTTGCCTTACCATAAAAATCGTTGCCGTCCCGTCTCATCTCAGTAATTAGATGTGAAACGCGATCCCCGTTAATCTGTGGACCATCAGGGTGACCTAGTTCTCCAAGAGCACGTTTAGTTTGAATAAACTCTGTATTATATCGAGTCATCTCATTTTCTAAAGTAGCGCTTGGATAAATTCTTCCGTTGCGATTTTTGATATCGCCTTGCATGAAAACTCCTTCTATGAAGTAATTCTTTTTACCGTCGTCTTTAGCTTCGGTAATTACCTCTACGGAGTGATCTGTAAATTCTGTTATTAAATTCATAATTGTTTCCTTGTAAACGTATTTATACAACTAAGTATAATGAGCAACACCAACCATTAATACTGCAGAAGCGGCAGTTAAGGTATCCGTAGAATCTTTCTTACAAAATGATTGCCCAGGACCTGCCGTAAATGTACCGATAGTAGTTGCACCGGCGTCTTTATGAGTAATAAGAATACCTGCAGCCGTTGCGTTATATAATCTAACAAGAGTTGCTGTACCAATATTGTCAGCAGTTGTTATAGAAGCTTCAGTACCTTTAACTTTAATTATACTAGGCATTATACGTTATCCTTACAAAAATCGAGGATTTCTTGGAATCCGCTTTCATCAGCAACCATAACACCATACATATCTTTTGTATTGGTTTCAGTTAACTCACTAAACATTTTATTTAACATAGTTGCATCTTGTTCTGATATTTCAACTACCGAATTGTTTTGTAATTTAAATGGTCCTGATTCGATTGATTCACCGTAACCAGCTTTAGCAAGAATCTTTGCCGCTCCTAATGGGCGACCGCTTACCATTGCATCACCTTTGGCATAAGCATATAATGATTTAACATTTGAGAATACTTCTGCTAATTTGTTCTGCCACCATTCTTCAGGATCTTGTCCTTCTCCAAGGTATTCTTCAATCTCTTGTGATGCGTAACAAATAAAGTTAAGTTGCTTCATCATCATTGGAATTTCTTGCTGGGGACTCTCAAGCAATTCTTCCTCTGTAGAAACCTTATCTAACATTTCTTTGAACGTTAACGAAATTGTTTTACCGTTTGAATCTTTAATAGTAACTTGTGAAGGTTTAACCTTAGGGGCTTTTTCGTTATCTGCCTTGTAGGCTGCCTTAGTTTCACCAGCTGCTGTTTCAGATTCCTTAGTTGTTGCTTTACTTACAGGTTTCTTTTCAGCTTTAAGTTCTTTATCGTGATCGCCTTTGGTTTCTTCCATGTCGCCGTCATCTGTTTTCTCATCATCTTTGACAACAGTTTTCTTCTTTACACCAAGGATTTCAGTAATTGACTTCTTACTTAATTCGGTTTCTTCCTGAGCAACAGGAGGTTTGCCTGTACCTGTACCACGAACCGGTAGAGTTTGATCTACCTTCTTCTTATACGCTTTGTCGTAATCAGCTTCGTCGTTAACCTTATCCGCAGGTCTTTCGACTTTAGTAAGCCCAGGTATCTCGCCTGTAAAAACGTGGTCAGGTGCAACAGGATGAGGGATTACCTCAATTGTATGTTGATCCTTAAATCGTTTTTCTTCGGGTGCCTTTGGCTGGGCAACTTCTGAAACAAGATCTTTAAAATTTTTCATGTTTAGTCCCTAATTTAATTTACTCTATTCTTTATTTATATCTTAAAAGGCTTCGTCTTCGTCGGAATGACCGCCTTCAGCAGTTTCATCTGCAATCTGGTCTTCCATAGTCTGCTGCTGTTCTTCAGTCATTTGAAGCACGTTTGCAGTAATCCACTGATGAGAGAAATACTTACCTGTATAATCAGATATATCTCTAAGAGTATTTAATCGTTCTCTTAAAATCTCAGATTCCTTCAGCTCTTCAAAATAGTTATCCTTAACAAAGTCGTAACGAATATCGTTTCTAATCTCATTGAATTCTTCAGGTGTTAAAATACCTTTGAGTACCAATTGCTTCTCCAATACCATATTGAATATCCAGGAAAAGCGATTACGAATTCTTCTAATAAATTTACCAAACTTTAGTTCATCTCGAGTAATCTCAGATGTTCTACCAAAACTGGCCATAGCTTCTGGTTCTAAACGTGATAATGGAACCTTCAACGATTTAAACAACTTACGCTGAAAGTATTCCATATTTTCGTTCGTACTCAATCCTGGTGCGTTACCGCCGGCTAATGTATCAACCTCAGTTGATCTTTCACCACCACGACGAGGGAACCAAAAGTCCTCTGTCATTGTTAGCATCTTCCTAGAATCAGTCATTTCACCGGTACTAGAATTATACTGTAGTTTATTCTTGTGTCGAGCCATCATATCCCGTAGATATTGTTCTGCCTTGTTCTTCGGCAAGTTACCTACATCAATATAAAAAATTCTGCGTTCAGGTGCTCTTGTTAACGTATAAATTACAACAGCATCTTCTAACATTCTTAACTGGTTTAAAGCTTTACTCGCTGGGTGTAAATGAGATAGTACTAAACTATTATTCTCATTCATTAATCCCGAAGTAACTCGAGCAATTGCATCCTTAGCAACTTTAATTCCTGACGTACTACTTGAAGGCGAACTTCCGCTGCCCGTAGTAGTATTCTGAAACCCAGACTCTGAATACATATAGTATTCATTTTTAACTTTCTTTACAGGTACACCTGAATGTGGATCCTTTCCTTTCTTATCAACTTCTCGTATTAACTTTAACTTACGAGGATCCACATATCTTAATTCGATTACACCCTTCTTAACATCTAAAGGGTCAATAATAATATGATAGTTTAATCTGCCATCAACATAAAACTTTTGAAACATGTCGTATGAATTATTCGTAAAATCAAATAACGCAAGGACTTGGTCAAACTCTTTAACAATAGTCTTCTTGACTTTGTCTGATAGATCTGTTTCTCCTAACGAGATATCAACAACTCTATCATTTGTATCAACACTAATGGCTTCGTTAACTATGTCATCAACAGCCTGATTAATCTCAGGTTGCATTGCCATAGACCGATATTTGGTAATAAGGTCGGACTCTGTTTTAGCAGAACCTTCCATATCCAATATCGTATTATAAAATCCACCGAGCGCATTACCAACGGTAATCGCACCATCATCATTAGAGGGTTCAGCGAAACTAACTGGTAGTGTAGTCTCCTCTTCTGCCCTCTTTATATCAAAGCCAAAAATTTTCACAATATCATCCTATAATTAATTATGTAGTTGGAATACCGGTATTGCCTTCTACTTTCCAAAGATCGTATGCAAAGGTAATTCCGAATTCCTGAATCTGATCGTTAGTATCCCAACCCATAGCAATCTGATCCACACTCGTTGGGTACAAGCCTTCAAACACATATGTACGAAGTGCGTCACCATTCTTACTATATTGAGTAATCAACGCATTCGATTTATAATCCTGAGGTAAAGCACGGGTATTAGAATCGTGTGAATTAATTGCATTCATCCACGCTTCCATTGCATTCCGTACTAAGAAATCCTCATCATTAATACATGTGACTGTCCAATCTGCAAATGTTCTGTCACCAGCATAATTAATTTGTCTTCCAAAATATGGAACAGTGAACGAACCTACCGTAGAGGCAGGCAGTCCGGCTGTTTTAATCATGAAAGGCGCTTTAAAGTCTGCACTTGGATCAACAGGGTTTAAAATTTGCACTTGGAAAAGGTTGGCCCGAGCACCACCACCAGATAACTGGGATTTGAACTCATTTATATTAAACGCCATCTCTAATTCTCCTTTATTTAAAAATTATTTATACTGTTAGAGCGATCCAACAATTTCTTCAAATTCAACACCTGATCTTGTAGCAACAAAGGTTAACTCAATCACATTGATTGAACGTGCAGGCTTAATGAATATATTCGCTCTGAACTTGCCTTGGTCAATGACCGCTGGTGTATTAACTGTTTCGTCAGATACAACCCTGAAATCAACAATGCCTCTTTTACCTTGAATATCCCTTAAGAATGGTTCTACAATTCCTTTGAATTGAGCTTGAGTAAACTCGTCATTCAATTCGAAGAGGAATGATTGTGCGGCATTGGCAATCGCTTTCTCAACAGCAATAAACAATCTTCGTACGTTCAAACTATCAAACGCGCTGTTCTGCCCAAATCCTGTCTTATCACCGAATAGTACAATTCCTTGTCCTACCTGTGCCATTACTGGATTAACTTCATTGCTGTATAACTGATCTCTTTGACTCTTGTTAGGGTTAAAAGCAAGTTTTACAACGTTCTTAATTACACCTTTACGGAATCCTGCTGGAGATTCAAAAGGTTCAACTCTTGAAGCAAGACCAGCGATATCACCGTTAAGTGGTGTGTATCGGTATACATCGTTATATCTGTCGTATCTGTATTTGTAACCAGAATCAATTACTGAATAAGAAGAAGTAGGTAAAGAATCTCTAAAATCAATTACGTTTGTTAATTTCTTTTCTGTTTTACTTTCATCAACAACGTCTGATTTAGCAGGACTGATAAACGCGATTGCGTCTTTTCTGTAATCTGCAATATTTGAGATCAAATATGTACCTAGGTTACCAGCATCATCAGATTTACCACCAAGTACGAATGAAACATCAATTTCGTTTGCTGATTTAAACAAATCGTAACCTGCGGCAAGATCTGCTAGAGTTGCATCTGATTCTGTTCTACCTGCTGTTCCTGATGCCAATGATTCGTATTGTGAAGTTTGAGATGCAAAATGAGCTGTATTAGCAACCTTGACCCAACCTGACTCTTGATCAATTACTTCTTTATAGTAATTTGTTTTACCACTTGACAGTTTTGTACCAACCGTAGTAGATACATCACTATAGATCTCGATTGCAGATCCTGCAGTTCCAGTAATTGCCCCATCTTCGTCTAAAACGGCGATGTGATAGTTACCAGTTGCTGGCTTCTTGCCACCAAATAGGTTTGCGTATGCCCACTTTCTTGTGATGGTGAGATTCTGTAAACCAGACTCCGCCAATAAGTATGAACCACCAAATGTTATATCGTAAGCATAAGCTGTTATTAGTGATGAGTTTGCAGTTTCGTCACCGACCGAATCTCTCGTTACTTCAGTGATAGTGCTGACAGACAATTCTTGATATCCAACTGAATCGTTACCGATTACAAAGATATCACCAACATCTGCTGTTGTGATTCTGTTAGCAGGTGCTACTTCGAACTGAGTGTTACTTGCGTTAAATGCAATTGTTTGTTTAATTGCTAGTGTGTCACCAACACCAGTAATTCTTGTTTCAGGAATTGCCTCAAGAGCTGCTACTGAACTCTCAAAATTACTCTCTTTAACATACGCTACTTCTAATGAATTACCTAATTCACCAGCATACAATGCATCAAACGAACCAGCGGTTCCGCTGAGGAAGACGTTGTTTGCGTTATATGTACGTGAGTCAGCTGTTGCTGTTGCTGCGCCATTGTCTGCACGCGCGACCCATAAAGCATTTGCATATGAAAGATAATCTGCTGCTACAAAGAATGTTTCATAGTTATCATCATCGGGCGTACCGAATCTAGAAACTAATTCATTCTCTGAAGAAACAAGTACTGCTTCACCTACAGGACCCCATCTAAACACGCCGGCGATTGCTGCTGGTGGTGTTGCGATGGCAGGTACCGATGCTGACGCGTCCACCTCTCGAACAATTACGGAAGGACTTACGGAAAAAGCCATATTATTCTCCTTTAATATTATCTAATTAAATCTTTTGTTACTAATTAATAGTTATCACAGTTTTATTTATAAAAGTTCGCTGTTTGCGATTTACCATCCTACATCAGGTTTATATTCGATCCACCCATGTTCATCGGGTATATCGTCAGCACCTGTATCAATAAATCCAAACGGTAACAATTCTTCATCAAGCTGTTGTTCTGTTTTTTCTTTTAATTCGGCTAAAGTATTGATATCCGTTAACTCTCTAAAGAATCTTTGGTCGGATAGCCAAGCAAACAGAACTAACGTCATTACCAAATCATCATGATGACCTGACTCTGCTTCGTAAGAATTGCCTTTTTTACTAAATCGTGATAACTCCTGTATTGTATTATAATCTTGTAGTATTAACTGATTTTGTTCAATTAATAGTTTCAATATAGAACAACCTTTTGATTTTACACTTTTGGTTGTTCGTATTCCATGATCTGACCTCTTCCCTCCAAAATTTGATACTTGTTTCCCGGCTCGGCCGTGGTTTTCAGTAAAGAGAAGATTTTCATAGCCGTAATCCATAAAGAGTATATCAGCAACTTGTTCACCGATATCGTTAATTTCTATTAAAACTGCACTCTCATTGTACATCAGCCCTATTCTATATATAACGGAGGCAAAGTCTACTGGACTTATGGTATTATCTTTATAGACGCATACTTGTTTGTATGGCATCTCTGTTGTATCTATTATATTAAATGCTGAATAATCAAGACCTTTACCTCTTGATACATCAACTACCATTACATATGAACGGTCTGGCATTACTGCTTCATATTGTGTAATACCTTCAGCCTCATGTAATGGCTTCGAAGGAGCAAGTTCTTTGAGTTTGGCACCACTAATAAGTGTACCTGAGCTTCCTAAGAACTGACAACAGTATTCTTGTTCAAACTTTTCATTATCAAAATCTAATGCTTCGAGAGTTTCCTCTTTCCACAATTCATCTCGTCCAGGAACATCGTTCCACATAACCTCAACGTATTCATAACCATTTGTACCTTCTTTAGCACCTTTACAGGTTTTCCAAAAATGATTCAATCCATTAGGAGTAGAGGTCATTAATAATTTTGTTGTTTTACCAGAAGATATCGTTGGATATACAGAAGCAAAGAATTCATCAAACCCTTCAATAAACGCAACCTCATCGAGATATAGAAAGGATATTGACTTACCACGAATAGCAGAAGAAGTAGTAGTACCTGCGTAGATCTTACAACCATTCTCTAACGTGATGTTACCTTTATTCCATTCTTCAATACCTTGCTGCATCCACTTAGGTAATGCTTCATAGGCTAACTGTATACGGCCCAATACCTCTCTTGCGCCGTCACCTTTGTTTGCCAATATCGCAACAGTTTTAAATTCATTAAAGAGGACGTAGTGCAATATAACAGCGGTTGCTGTCGTAGTCTTCCCACTCTGCCTTGCAGTTAATACAGCAACACGTCTATTATTCGTAATCTTTTCGGTAATTTCTTTTTGATACTCGTACATGTTCATAGGAATTAAACCATGATCAACATGTACAATTTTAATATAGTTTTCAGCGAAGTAAACTGGATCTGCTGCACACTTCAAATATTCTTTTAGAAGCTCGGGTGTAAACTCAATTTGTTCACCAATCTTTTTAAGATGTGAGTTACCTAAGTAACCTTTATCGAAGTTGCTCATTTATTATCTTCTTCTACTTCGCCTTTAATCATCTTAAGTAAATCTGATGTAGATACAATTAAATTATTATTCGTTACTTCCGTTTTACCCTGTTGGTCTTCTTCTTTTGCGTATCTTTTCTTTGTTGACATTTCAACAAAATCTTTGTTTGCATCAAGTAATGTTTTCATTAAAGTAGATACAACTTCAAACGCTCGAGGTGATTCTGATTGCTTTGCGATTTCAACCATTTCGCGAACTGATTCATCACCAAGATTAATAATGTTTTCGATATTCTTTTTCGCTAATTCAATATCTCCGAGATTCTCGTTAGCTTCTTTTGTGATAACAGCAGGCGGTAGTATTGTGGATTCTTGAGGTAGATTCTTGAGTTCATCAACTGTCTCTATTTCAGCAGGAACTAAAACCGGCTCGGCTGCTTCCTCTAAAGGTCTCATATTTAATTTCATCGCTATTATATCACCTTTATCTTTCATGCGTCAACTCTTGTAATGTATAACATAAAGTATGAATTACTCAATGGCAAGTTTCGCACAATATCATTATCCCAGATGGCATTAACAAAATCATCTTGATCCATGCTTCTTACTTTATGAAGTGGAGATTCAACAAATCGCTTTAAGAACGTATCTCTAAATTTAATAAATTTTTCAGGACCGTCTTCAGTTGCCTTTATATGTATTTCACAACCAATATGTTTTACATTATTTAAACAGTAATCCAAATTCTCGGTGTTAAATACATCGTATTCATTTCCTTCAATATCACACTTTAAATAATCTATGTTTTGTATATCGTAATTTGTTATTAATTCTTTAAACGAAATACGATCTATATCATCAGTCGGTAATGGCGCTTTCTTTGTTACATAACAGCCATCCGCATCAGATGTACCAATAATTGCATTAATCGGATAAACTTTTGGATCGGGTTCATTCATCATATATTCGGAAACATTTTCAATTGCCGTCTTTAGCAATTCTCTATTTGCTTCAACCATATAAACTTTAGCAGCTCCTTTATCCAAAGAGTCAGCGGCCATCATTCCAACACAGGCTCCTAGATCTACAACAGTATCTCCAGGTTGTACTACATACCACCAATCGTAATCCTTTCTTACAAAGAATTCTCTATAGAATGTTGCGGACATTTCAAGTACAAGACCACCCATACTCATTTCTTCGTTCAACGCCTTCTTTCTAATCATAATATAAATCCAAGTTATTTACTTATCCGTATTATTTATTGCGCAAGACTGGCGGAGTAAAGTACTACTAAATCTATGATCTCTTCGATTAAAATGCAAATCTATATCTCTCTTACGACAAATATCTTTACCTGTAAAATCTTTATCACGATATTCTTCACCAAGAACACGAACATCAATTGTATATAACTCTAATATGTCTTCGAGATCTTGTTCCGTTTTATAAGGAATAATTTCATCAACATATCTTACAGCTTTTAATTGACTATATCGTTCAACTATTGTTTGTATTGGTGGGTTCTTTTCAGGACGATCGAGTGAAGGATCTATTTGTAATCCTACAATTAAATAATCACAATGTTCTTTTGCTTCTCTTAGCATTTGAACATGCCCAGCGTGTAACAGATCAAAACTGCTACAAGTAAATCCAATTTTCATAATATAGTATTCCTAATTAACTGGGTGCAGTATCTGATACCGTTGTGATATAATCCCAATCATCGTCAAATTCAATCAAACTATAATCAACAGTTTGTGTAATATCCGAAGTTGCTACGTTATTTGCAGTCATACCCGGCTGTAATGTTTTGAATTCTTCGAACTCTGTATCAGTTGCAGTATCAGTTGCTATTCTCGTATCAATAAATCGTATAACTGCCTTATCTCTTTCAGGTCCAAAGAACCAACCTTTCATATTGAAGTTTAGTGTATATAATATACTTCTTCTTTCTGTAAATTCTGCTTCATAAATATCTTCTGATTGAACATCGGCTAAAATAAGTGGTATGTCCATTGGTTCTAATCCATCAATCAACTTTACGGTGCTTGTATGATCTGGATTAAAGAATGGAAGAATCTGTTCTACTAACTTAATTGCATCTTCATTATATTTTGCCATGATGTATAAACTGAATCCCATATTATATGGAGTTCCTGAATATACAAATCTTCTTCCACCGTTTTCTGTATCAACTTGTGTCTTTCTTAATTTTCTTGTTGGTGCAACCTTTCTTTCGGCATCATATGTAAAGCTTGTTAATTCAAAAGCCATACGAGGCAATGTCATTGCGTATGGTTGTCCTGCTGATGGATTACCATCTGCATCAAAACTTGCACCACCTTCTACTTTTGGATCTTGGTCAAGTCTTGCCAAAATCTTTTGATATGGTCCATAAGAAATAGGTACTATCTGTCGCTGATTGATAGTTCCATCAGTACTTGTTCTACGAACTTCTAATTGATTAAAATACGTACCAAATAAAGCAACATATTTGCGAATCGTAGAATTATAAAAATAATTTGCTATTGCCATTAGGTATCACTTATAGATATGTTTTCGCTGAAAGGATCTACCTCTGAGAAATCAACAATCAAGTCGCCTTCAGTTTCAAAGTCAAGGTTACTTGCGTTATCGTCAGTTAGAGAAAGAGCGGATAATGTTGCGTTATTTGCATCAACTATAATATCTGTATTATATTCGGCAAAGTAATTATCAATCGCTGGGTGGCCTGTATTGAACCTTTGGTTGGCATATTCAATCAAATCACATTGCATATCATATACTTGAGTTTGACCCATTTGATAAAATACGCTTTCATGTTCAACGTATTTAACTTCAAACATCTTTTCGTTTAATGGGAAGTAAACCAAATCGCCTTCTCTTGGGCGAACAATATCAACGACCTCACGAGTTACATATCTTTCAAAAGTTCTATTCGCAACGGTGAGTGTTAAATTGTCTCTTATTTGTAAACCAAACTTAGATAGGAAATCACCTTCACCTTCAAAGCCTTCCATATTCTTAACATAAGTTTCAAATCCAAATACTTCATTATACTCAGGAAAGTCATCTTCATTAAAGATTTTATCTCGACCTTTAATTGCTCTACTGATATAAATGATGTCGACACCATACTGTCTGATAGATTCTATTACTAAATCATCAATCAGTGTTTGCTCTCCAACTTGAGAGTAATTATTAAAGAATGTATTCGTAGCCATTACTTATCCAATATAATTATAGGAAAGAGGTTGTAAATTCTGTACTGCTTCTTCTTCCATTAGCCTTCTTTCTTCTCTGCCATCGGAAAGTATTTGTTCTCCATTAAAAGTAACACCACCGACAAGTTGCATGCCTGTAAATTTTGTTAGGTTTGATCCCCACTGTTCTTTAATTAATGCAGTTGCGTAATTTTGTAAAAAACGATCTGACCATACGTCTGAATAAGCAGCAGGATCAATTACATCGTATGCCTCAATAATAATATATTCGCCAACAGTCATTACGTCCGCACCACTATCAATCCACAATTTATTAACATGCTTATTATAACGAACCATCGGTTTGCCAACAAGCATTTCTTGTAAGAATTCCATATGTTGCATTGACATAAAATAGTTTGTGATATTATAACCAGTAATGTCTTCGAGGTTATTTAAAACAAATTGATACTGTACATTAAATATACCACCGCCTGCAGAGATACTCGATTGCATATTAAAGATACCTGATATTCCAAGTATTGTATCAGGCAAGTCTACAAATCCATCATCAATATTCTGTTGCGTAATTTGGTGTTTCATGTATACGAGTTGGCTTCCATTATAATGGTAGTCTCTCCAAAAATCAACAGCTTCATCAACACGGTCGTCTATTTGCTCATCAGATACATTAATGTCAATTACTGGCGCACCTAGCTTTCTCATAACCCAATCTTTAAATGTTTGTCTACTATTTGGTTGTGCCATTTCTATATCTCTATTTGTTTATTATTATATTTATTCTAGTAGTCTGACTCGCAAAGACCAACTAGTCTCACTAAATAAGTAGCTAGTTTGGTATCAGTAAAGCTAGACCCCTTTACCCAACACTCTATCGTCCAATCTGCTATCATCCTTGATTCGTCGGAGACGTTAGCAGGCAAACCTACTTGGGCCTCCATATTAAGCTGAAGACCTTGACTGGTGTTCACAGCAACGAACGGGCAACTGTTCCAAGTCTCTGCGCCTAAAGACACTCCAGTTGTATCGTTGCTTCCGCCGTACGCGTACTTATTAATAGACTGGGAACTGTTTTGTTGCCCTGTTGGTCCATAAAAAGTATCTGAATAGCTAACGACAAACTTAACATGAGTAATAGCGCCGCCATTATTTGTCATCACCGCGGTAGGGGTGGTTAACCCATCAATATCAGTAGTGGAAGAGGGATTTATTGTGTAAAGAAAGTTGGTAGTGCTACTACTTCCACCACTACTACCATTTGCCGCACCAAAATCTTCAATGTTAATTACAACCCCGCCACTCACACTAATAAGATTCAATTTAACTCTCGGGTAGGCGGTAACGGTGTAGTTGCCAGTGCCGTATGCTGAGGCGACTGCATAGTCACTAACCGAAGGTGATTGTCTAACAACGCCAGTTTCTGCTGGGTATTCGCCACCGCCTGTGCCACCGGTGGCAGGCGTTACTTGAGCCCCATTAATAATATTTAACATGTGTGATAATGACATTACGCTGTTCCTGAATATGTGACTTTATAATAGCCAGTTGCTGTTACACTCGATGGCGAGCCGCCACCAGCTACATACCCTATTTCTACTTTTCCTACTCCTTCTACTGTACCAACGGCGTTGCTTTGCTGGTTATTGTACCAAGTTATCTCACGAGTTGTGTTGAGTGGTATCCAAATATTTAAGGATGAGCTGTATGTGGTTGATATGCTAGCTCCGCTGAAATTTGAGAATCTTATATACCACGTATTGGACGGGTTAACTCCAGTATTAAACGTTGGAGTAATGTTATTCCATTTGGTTGTGGAATGTAGTGTTTCGCCATTACCTTGAGTATTATTTGGATGCTGCCATTTATAAACGTTGCCGTCTGCTTTAAATCTCCAGCCAATCTCGAGGGCTCCAGAACCAATACCATCCCAGACTTCCTCTGGGGTCGAGGTGGTGCCGTGAAGAGTAACTGCTTCAGTTGGCGGAGTAGCTGATTGCGCAGTATAACCAACCGCGGATCCAATCTGATAACCACCGCCTACACCAGATAATAAGGTAATCTGCCAATGGCGATAGGTTGCCCAAGTTGGTTCTGCAACAGATCCGTCCAACGACCAAGCAATCGTTGATGGGAAAGTTGGAGTGTACGCGTTTGAAGTTGTATCTAGTAAAACACAAGTCGTTCTACCTTCTGACGCTCCGCTTATCGTAAAGCTCTGATTTCCAGTCATTATACACGTTTGCATAGCATTAGAGAATGTAACATTTGATGTAATTACAGAAGGAGAAGGATGTAAACTACCATGAGTGCCAGATGCACCAACGATATTATCAAGTCCCATATTATCCGTAATCACCTCAGTCCCGCTAACTTTTACAGCCATTTTAGTTTCCTATATTATTCTTCGCTTAATTCTGCTGCTATATCGTCTGCAGCTGCTTTAGCGTTTGTTTGACTCGTTACGGTATCTAATTCGCCTGCTTCGTTATATACCGCAGGTACTTCAACATAAATATCGCTTGGATGATCTACTATTCTACAAGTAACGTAAGTAGTATTTACACCGTCCTCGCCCGTTTCAGTTCGTGTATCTAATTCGTATGCCATTGGTTTTCCTATTAGGTTATTGTTACGTCAACAGCGCCAGGCGCGCCGACCCAGCCATTCTTTGAAGAATCGTTATTAGCAGAACCTGTGAAAAGCCCAGTATTCCATATCCACCGAGTAACATAATCGCCATCTCTTATAAATGTTGAATACGTTCCTGAAGATCGGCTGAACGATTTGGCTCCACCATTCGACACATTACCTGCATCGTGAACAATAACAGACCAACCAGTTCCTAGAACACCACCCTGTCGGGATTGGTTTGGATAATATGCCGAGGCACTACTAATTTCAAAATAAGCTATATCTTCGCTCTGACTAATATAATAAGTACCGTCTCTAAATATAATTGCTTCAATTGTACCAGCTGGTGATGAATACATATCAGTCGGTACCGCTGTATTATCAATAGCGCCGAGAGTTGCGTATGGTGGCGTAGTAGCAGGACTGTTTGGCGTTGTCCCAGGGTATGACCAATTTCCGGCAGAATAACCCCAAAGAGCCAAAATTTCACTGCCTGCTGGTTGGTTAGGATTAACAGCCATTGTTAGATCAGCAGTAGGCGTTGCGACTCCTTGACTGCCCCATCCTGTTGCTGTTGCTCTAATAGTACTATCATCCCAACAAGTTAAACCAATTAACCATTCTCTTGTACCGGAGAAGCTTGGTGTTGTATCCCCAGGCCATTTAATAGATGATGGGAACGTTGGAGTATTACCATCTGCGCCTACATCTAATAAAAGTATAGCAATATGACCAGTTGATAAATTAGATACTGAAAACGTTCTATTCGCGGTTAATACAGAAACCATCAATGGAGAGCTCATGTCTATAACTGTGCCAATGGTCATTGCGACTGGGTGTAAACTAGTATATTCACCTTTTACGTCTGTGACGTCAATAACCGCTAAGTTATTGTCGATTACAGTTGTGCCTGATACTTTAATTGCCATTTAATTATTCCTATTAGCCGTTGCGCCAAGCGCCATATCTGTTAGTGTATGAGTATCCGCCTGCAGCTGCAGCTTTGTAGTAAACATCACCACCAACAACTCTGTTATTAAGACCTTCAGCATAGCCTGAGCCACTGGTTGGGAACTGTTCGTAATAAACCTCAGTGCCGTTCCACATTATTCTTAAGGCAGAATACGTGTTCGACGAAGGCGAAACATAACACAACCACTCAGCAGATGGAGACGTGGTGTTGTCATAATATCCAGTAGCTGGTTCACGATCTGACGCCCTTGCCGCTAGTGTTCCTACGCCTGAAGAAAATTCGCACGTCGAATAGGATGTACCTTCATCGCTAACAACCTTAATTCTAAAATCAGGGTCAGCGCTGTTTAACGCAAACTGAACTATGGTGTCACTAGTCGCGCCACTTAGTACCTTAGCTTGCCACCCAAATTTAACTGGTGCATTATAATAAACACCTGAGTTATAACCATCACTGGTAGGCAATGGACCATAGGTGTAACCACCAGCTGAACAGTTACCAGTACAGCTTTGTGATTGAACATTGTACTGAGCCTGAACTGATGTTATGTTTGTTAGGTTGGTTGTGTCAATATACGTGTCGTCGGTTGTGAGGCCAGATCCGTTACCCTTTACCGCTCTGGCAATAATCCTGTTATTAGTAGGATCGTTAATGAATTCGACCGATGCTGATACTGATCCACCACTAGGGGCAGTATAATCTTGTGTGATATCCCAATATGGTAGAGTAAACGATGGGGCCAAATCTGCAGGATTTGGAACTGTATCATATCCTATTGCAGTTGCTCTTACAACCGTATTTGAATAACACATAAAGCTGATAAGCCAATATCTATGATCGGCCCATGTTGGAGTAACTGGGAAAGCGATGTTAGCAGGTAATGTTGGGACAAAGAGGCTAGCAGACGTGTCTAGCATTACTATAGATGATTTGCCTATAGCAGGGTTTATAATAGAAAATGTCGTAGCAGCTGACAATACTTTTTTGTACATTGGATAATTAAAATCCAACACGGTTCCTAGCGTTGACATGTAAGGATGAAAGTCCGTATAGACCCCAGTAAAATCTGTCACATTTGTAAGCGCACGGAAGTCATTTATGACGGTTATACCGCCAACTTTAATTGCCATCTTCGTCTCCAGACTATTAGCGTTTTAAGTTATATTGTTATTTATACATTAGTCGCGGCGTTCAATATCGGATTCTTCGA
>Ga0302117_10000219_pt1 | contig 23167 bp, 19 predicted proteins | sample AG5_322_MG_FD_203112 | JGI IMG/M metagenome (GOLD analysis project Ga0302117, IMG submission 203112) | Marine microbial communities from Western Arctic Ocean, Canada - AG5_32.2 | ecosystem: Environmental > Aquatic > Marine > Oceanic | place: Canada: Western Arctic Ocean | collected 2017-10-01 | reverse complement strand
CCACCACATAACCCCCAAGCCGATTTGCAAAAGCGACCACGCTTCAACTCCCAAAAAATCCCGACAAAACCCCAATTCTCAGATACGCCGACCCTACCCCGGGGGTACCCCCCCTTTTGTCGGAAGGGACTCCTGCTCTACCATAGTATTACTAATACGCTTGAATGGATTGGTTCAATGGTAATTTGGTGTGTGGCTATTAACTAAGGTTAACTCCCATGTGATGCTCTTTCTTTTAGGTGGATTGCTCATTACTGTTACAAAGTCGGGTAATGAAACTACTCCAGAAAATCAGCCCAGTTGACCGACTTCTCAGTCCTTAACGTATCCGCTCAACCACTGGCGGGATGTAAGTGAGCCAGCTCGTGGGTGACGGGCCATATATTCTCAAAATTAGACTGAATTCACCTTCTTTTGGAGTTGGTAGCCAATTATTTATTAACCAAAATATCCAAAAATTTATAAAAAAGTTAGATGCTTTTCTTTCGAGACAATTTTGGTTTACGCTTCAGCTAGGTTTAGCATTGCGTTGAGTAGCACATTGCAACCGGCCTCAACATCTTCAGACTTAACATTTTCGGCCTCGTTATGAGAAATACCTTTTTCACAGGGTATAAAAATCATTGAGGTGGGAGCGACACGGGAAATATACACTGCGTCATGACCTGCGCCGGATACCATTTCTTTATTACTGTAACCTAAATCTAGAGTTGCTTTGCGAACAGCGTCGACGCACTCTGGGTTAAATACGACCGCAGGTGATTGCCACTCAATATCAATCTTACAGCTAAGCCCAGCATCATCACACTCTTGTTGCGAAATTTGATGAAAACGCTCGTCCATTTCAGCTAAGACCAGTTTGTCTGGGTGGCGAAGATCAACGGCGACTACGAGCTGTTCAGGTACCGTATTTCGAGCCCCAGGAACAGCCTTGATGTCGCCAAAAGTAACTCTTGACCAAGGCGCATATTCGGAGGTCATAACATAAAGCTCTTTAATAATGCGGTGTAATCCTACGAAGGGATCCAGCCGATCTTCCATAGGTGTTGGACCTGCGTGAACAGGCTGTCCTGTGATTGTTAGGTCATACCAGTTCATCCCTTGAACGCCACTAAGAACCCCAATTTGTAAGTCTTCATTTTCAAGAATAGGACCTTGCTCTATATGAAGTTCGATAAAGCTTTTTACAGGATGGGCTTTACACGGCGTTTCGCCCAAGTAACCAATGCGCTGTAATTCCTGTTGAATAGTTTTTCCACTCTTGTCTGTTCGAGCGTGACCATAATCTAAAGTAAATACACCACTCCAGACACCAGACCCGACCATAGCGGGGGAAAATCGAGCACCTTCTTCGTTCGTCCAGATAGCGGCTTCGATAGGGTTGTTGGTTTCAATATTTTGGTCATTGAGTGTACGTATAACTTCTAAGCCCGCTAACACACCATAGACCCCATCAAATTTTCCGCCGGTAGGCTGAGTGTCTATATGTGAGCCAGTCATCACTGCGGGTAGGTTATTACTTAGACCAGCCCGACGAGCAAATATATTGCCCATGGCGTCAATGCGTATAGAGCAACCGGCTTTTTCGGCCCACTGTACCCAAAGATCTCGAGCTTCTTTATCAAGATCAGTCAATGCTTGGCGATTACATCCACCTTTTTTCGTGGCGCCAATTTCAGCCATACGCATAAGACTATCCCACAGTCGTTGCGTATTAATTCTTAGTGGTTTACCCATTAGTTTAATCTCTAGTCTAAGGCCTTTTTTCTATAAATTATAACGTGCCTTTTTAATACTTTGGCCAGTGAGTTTTATTAACAGAGCCGGTTCGTTTTACTCGCGCCTCACTAAGCAATGTCAATATTTCGAAACCTAAAGCAGACATCAAATTAGCAGAGGTTCCTCTAACATCGACTAAGGGACACAGTTCAACAATGTCCGCGCCAACTATATCTAGGCCTCTAAACCCTCTGATAAGGTTTCTTACTTCTCTTGAGGTCAATCCGAACGGCTCTGGCAGTTGAGTCCCCGGCAGGTAGGTAGCATCAATACCATCACTGTCGAGGGTCAAATAGCAAGGACCACCTCCAATCACTTTATGGACCTCAGCAATAACTGCGGGTAAACCCATCTCGTCAAAATCATCCATCGTGATAACTCGCATACCACTGTCATGGGAAAAGTCCCAATAATGGGTAGCAAATCCTCTAATACCAATTTGTACAGTTCGATTAGGGTCTATTCCTTGATCAAGTACTGCATTTCTAAACACTGCGCCGTCACTCAAGTCTTCCCCTTGCATATCACCGGTCATCGTATCTGCGTGGGCGTCAATATGTATTAATCCTATAGGTTCTTTGCGACCTAATGCTTTTAATACTGGGTGGGATACCGTATGGACACCACCGACTGAAAAGGGTACCACCCCGGCATCATCAATTTCACAGATAGCATTGTAAATATCTTCCACAGTTTGCGCCGTATCGTGTGGACGACTAAAGTTAACATTTCCGTAGTCGGCAATGTTACACATATCAAAGGGGATAACATTCCATCTATCATGGATCGGACCATGATTGTGTGACGCTTCTCTTAGTGCGTCCGGTGCGAATTTTTGACCACCATGATAGGGGGCACTTACATCCATAGGTAAGCCTAAGCAGGCAATATCTAGGCCTGTCAAATCTCGGCGGCGAGGTGCGCGATAAAAAGTTTTTTCAGTAAGCATATAACTAGGATCAAAAACCGGTGCTTCTTCATCAGCGCAGCGTTTAAAAAATTCACCTATATGCGGATGCCGGTGGTTTTCAAGTGTTCTTTCAGCAAATGCTTTTAACTTTGCTATCTTTTCTTCTTCAGATCTGGCCATTACGCATCTCCGGTTTCAGTGTTTAAGTCAATTGAATAAGGTATAGGTGATTTGTCTAATCTATAGGCTAGAGGAGCTAGAAGCATCAAGCACAGACTCATGAAGACGCCACCGATCCAGCTGACAACAATAAAACCATTGCCCGTTAGCATGGTAGCGACAACGGCTGGCCCAACAGCAAAGCCTCCCATTTTAAAGGCAGTCGTCAAAACATAGTACTTTCCGGAAGGGTCTAGCTCCACACACAGCAGCATCAAATATGGTAGCGTAAATATATAAGCAAATTGACTCATGCATGCGCCTAATAAATACAACCAAGATTGCTCTTGCTGAATGAGATACAACGACGCTAAAAAAGTAACGCCACCAAACATAACAGGGAAAAGTCTTCCATACTTGGTACTTAGCACTGTCGATGCTATTGAGGCAATAACACTAATAACTTGAGTAATAGCTAGTACGTTTCCGATATAGCTTGCTGATAATCCGTGGTAGTCACCAATACGCTCTATATACGACCAGACACCCCCTTCAACAACCGTAAAGCAAAAGAAACCGGCGAAACAAATGAGTAGCCCCCGATACCCAGTTTTAATAGGCACATTCAAGGGAACTTTAGTGGTTTTGTATCTAGAGCCATATGAGGGTAGCCATCGAATGAAGAGCCCTACCACTAATGTGATGAACAGGTGCGCTACGAAAATGGTAGAAAACCCGTACTGAGTAATAAACCCAGGCAACCAAAGAAAAACCAGCACTGCAAGAGAAATAGTACTGCCTATCCCGAGTGAAAAAAACCGATCCGGATTTTTCCGTTCACCAAGTACTGCGAGAGATAGTGAAAACGCGATGCCACTGCCAACTTCAGCGACAAATCTAGCGCAACTCAATTCAATAAAGCCTGTTGCCAGCATTGAGTACAGGTTGCCAACAACCAGAAGAGCAACTGCAATTAGGGCAAGTTTCTTACGAGAAATTCGATGAATCCAGAACGGAGCTGTCACGGCGGCAAGTACAATGCCCAATAAATCGATTGAGGCTAGATAACCCGCTTGACTGTCGCTAAACCCAAGTTGAGTGGTGGCCGCCCCTACGAGCAAAGGTAACATGGTCATTCCAAGAGGGGCTACCATGTACAAAAGTATGCCGACCACTACCGGTTGATATATTTCTTTATCATTAAATAAATTATTAGTGAGCACTGCATGTACCTTTTCTACACAAATGGAACATCCGGGTGGTTACATTTAATCGCAAAAACAAAAGGGCTCAACCACCGTCAAGCCCTTTAGATCTAACTTAACTCGTTAATTCATTCAAAATTATAGCTAAAAGATACGCCATAGCTGCGTGGGCGCGTTAAGGCCGCTCTATGTGCAAATGCAGGTCTTTCTATCCCACTGACACCTGTCATTCCCTCCTCGTTACTAGCATTGTTAACAAAGACTCCCACCGTGTATTTGTCCATATCCCAATTAACACCTAGATTCCAAATGCTGAATCCATCTAAGTTGGCATAATTACCGAAACTAGCATTAAAATTTGAGTCAACGTCACCCCTATAAGAGCCGTTCAGGTAGTAATTAAGCTGTCCATTTTCCGTTGGCTGATAATAATTTACAGCCAGTGAGGCCTGATGTTCAGGCACGCCAGGGAGTCTGTCCCCTGTCTCTCCATCACCCCTGCCTGGAACAGTAAATGACTCAGTCAAGTCAGCACTGGTATAGCTATAGCCAAATGTCATCACAAGATTATCTGATACTTGGGCTGTAAACTCGGACTCTAAACCTTGATTACGAGCTTCTGAGCCATTAATGACAGATGGAATTGCAAGTGGGCCAAGGAACACATCCAACTGAGGGTTGTCCCAATTGATACGGTAAAAAGCGACGCTATATCTAATACGCTGGTCTGCAGATGTACCCTTAAGGCCAACCTCGAAATTATCCGCCTCATCAGGTACATATTCTAATAAAGAAGCGTCAACACCGTAGGGGCCTGTTGTGGGGAAGCCATTTGCGCCGCCATGCCGAAAACCTTGCGACCATGTGAAGTAAAGCATTGCTTCATCGCTTATGTCATAGGACGTATTCAACTTAAATATACTGTCGTTAAAGGTTGACTCGGAGGCAGCCCTGATTGAATACCCATCTCCCAATATATTGAAGTCGATAGCATTGTCTTGAGAGAAATCCTGCCAAGACTGACGAAATCCGCCGGTAACCTGCCAGCGATCGCTCAAATGGCGCGTGACTTCGCCAAAAACAGCGACATCTCTAAAGTTCATTTCTCTATTTTGGACATAGGGATCGTCCAAAATAGCCGTTGGTGTTCCTTGGTAATAGGCCCAAAAATCAGCAACTGTATCTAAACCGTAGTAAAGCTGCGTAAGCATGCTTCCATAGCTTGTAGGATCACTAGCCCATCTTTTATAACCCGGTAAGGTATCATTGAACATCGCACTCTGATCCTGATCCTTATACCAGGCACCTAGCACCCAATCCCAGTCACTTTCACCTTGAGAGACTAGTCGGAATTCTTGCGTGAGAGTTTCGGCTCCCTGCTCAAAGAAGCTTGGCGCTGACGTCTGCTCAGCTGGGTAGCCCCAATAGTAACCACTTAGATTGGCGTATAGCCCTGAGTTATCCTGGGTCACTTTTTGCTGTGAATCTAAATAACTGGTTGCTGAGGTAAAGGTAGCAAAGCCCAAGTCTGCACTGACATCTACACTGACCATATCATTTTCAAATTCGGTCGGCGTTTTCCGGTGTTGGCCATGTTGCCATGCCACGATTTGGGTATCACCGTTAGTAATTTGGCCTAAGGTGTCATCATCACCCTCATCCTCTTGATGCATAACGCTAAAGGTTGCTGTTACATCTTCGTTAATGTTAACAAGCAAGGCGCCTCTGAAATACCACGACTGATATCCATCTGTATCTTCTTGAGTTGGTAGGACAATAGCCGCGCTGTCAACATCGTTCGGGTCGGAAAGTACCGATACATTATTTGAGTCTACTTTAAGCAGCCCCACTGCGTCGGTAACTCCGCCAAGCGTTTTATAGCCAACATTAACACGTAGCGCCGCGTTATCACTGACAGGTAGATTACCTACAAAATCTGTGCTGTGATTCATCTCGTCAGACTCTTCATTAGTACCGAAACGTCCTGATATTCGCGCAAATGATTCTTCAGTTGAAGGCTTGTTTAGTATAAAGCGCACAGTGCCACCCACCGAACCTGAACCATATAGGGTCCCCTGAGGCCCTCTCAAAACCTCGACTCGATCCACATCGTTAGCATTGATGTTGAAATACATTGGAACATCGTCCACGTACATAGAAACAGCAGGGTCTGTCATATTTTGCGTAATACTATTTCGGCCTGGATTGTTGGCGTTGACGCCTCGTAAAATAATAGTGCTATTAATCGCCTGACGCTGGCCTACATCTGCGGAGGCTAGCCCTGGAATCATTCTTAGTGCATCTGTAAGCCCGGTCGCACCAGTTCGCCTGAGCGCATCACCATCAATTGCTGAGATATTGTAAGGAATATCCTGTACGCTAGTTGCTCTTCGCGTTGCGGTAACTACCACCTCTTCAAGAGTTGCCTCAGCAATAACCCCAGAAGTCATTACAATCGCCCCAATCGCGACAGCTAATGTGTTCGGTGAAAAATAATCTCTACTACCTTTCTGAGTTGATAACGTATGTGACATGCCCCTCTCCTTATAAAAGTGATTTATAGCTTCTCATCATTATTATTAAATATAAATTTATTCAAGTGTCTCATCCTCTAAAATAAACAGTACTTAAGATATACCTACTATTGGGTACAGATATCAAATATGGGTGAAAACCCGTGTTTTTTTCTCGTATCTATCTATTATTTATCGTGACAGGTGATTTAATAGCGCTGAGTATTAGGCAGTGCCTTGGCCAGCAATAGCGCGAAACCACTCCGAGACCACCATAATTATTGGGATCAAAATCATGAGAAGAGAAAGTGCCGCTTATTTGAAACGAATTTACAAGACCATATGTAGCGGATGGGGTAGCCCTGAGCACCAAGCAGAAGCCTTTGCTAACGCAATCTTAGCCGGTGACTTACTTGGAAAAGATATGCAGGGGATGGGTATCGCCATGATCGTGCATCTGATGCAGCAACACGGCCAAGTTAACTTTAGCGCCGAGCCCACTGTCGAGCAAGATGGAGGTAACTATATGGTGATTAACGGTAATCGCGGGATTGGGCAATACGTCATGACCGATGCAATGGAAAGAACAATTGCAAAAGCTAAAGCTTCTACCTTTGCGGTTAGTCTTGTCCATAACTGGCATGATATAGGTTGCGCTAGTGCATATAGCCGCATAGCACTTGAACATGACTGTATCGGCATACTCACCGTTAATTCAGTATCACAAACGGCCCCCTGGGGTGGCAGAGAGCTTAAAATGTCTGCCCCACCTTTTTCTTATGCTTGCCCAGCGGGAACCGCGCCCCCGATTATTGGGGATGTCTCTATGTCAGGTATTTACGAAACCTATCTTTCAAAAGCAATTTTGGAAGGTCGTAAACTCAGCAGCAAATGTGTTATTGACCCTTTCACTGGAGAGCTAACTGACGACCCTCTACCTTACATTAAGCATCCCGAGCATAGAGCTGCGCCTATGTCAGCGGCGCCCGTTTTCCCCAACGTCAAACTTTATGTAATGAACGTGTTTTTAGAAATCATAACGGGCATACTCACCCCTGGGGGCTCTACATGCCCACAAATGGAATATCCAGGAATGGAGGTTCTTGAAGAGAATCCGGGAAAACAACTGACGCGGGGCGGTGGAGCTTTCCTAATGGTCATTAATATTGCTGATCTAATGCCGATTGATTCATTTAAAGCCAAGGTTGATGAGTGGGTTTGTACTCTAAAGCAAGGGAAGCTTCAAAAAGGCTTTGATGAAATATTATTACCAGGTGAAATGGCGCAGCGAGAAGAACAAGACCGCCTAGAGAATGGTGTACCGATTCAAGAGCATTATTGGAACGGCATATGTGAAATGGCGAAAGAGCTCAACATAGACCTAGAATCTTTGCGCTAAGATCATCCTACTAATTTATTCATTGCTCTCTCATTGAGCCCGGCGGTCATACCTCCGCACAAGTTAATTAACTGACCGTTCACATAGCCGCAGTCATCAGCGGCAAGAAAATGAACCAACGCCGCCACCTCATCGGGTAGACACAGCCTGCCTAATGGCACTAAAAGTTTTGAACTCTCAATAAGGTACTCACCACCTTCCTCATGAGCCATGGGTGTATCAACTGTAGTTGGGCAAATACAATTAACTCGAATCTTTTTTTCACCTAATTCTATGGCGGCCGTTTTAGTAAGCCCTGCGACTGAATGTTTTGACGCTACATAAGATCCTAGATGGATTTCTCCGGTAATCGAGGCCACTGAACCTACATTAATAATACTGCCCCCCTTATCCATCACCGACGCTGCGTGTTTAATACAATAAAATGTCCCCATTGCGTTAACTTCAAAACAGTCTCTGAAATCTTTTTCATCACTGTCTTGTAGACTCTTGTAACCAGAAAATATACCTGCACTGGTAACGACCACATCTACACGCCCATAAACTTTGCGAGCTTCATTCATAAGATGTTTCACCTGAGTTTCGTCGGTGACATCTGTTTTTATGGAAAGGCCGCCTAACTTTTCTGCCATCTCAAAACAGTCGTGTAAATCTGCCAAAACAACCTTGGCACCCGCAGCCGCGCAACGTTCAGCAACAGCCATCCCAATTCCTTGAGCTGCGCCAGTGATAACAGTAACCTTGTCTTGAAGTGAGAAAAAATGATTCATATACTTATCCCGAGTTTATTAATATTAAGTTGCAATATAATTAATTAGACAATAAAAAAAGTCATTGCTAATAGTTAGCGTAATGCATCTAGATCCAAACCAACTTCTGTTGCCATAGTGACCACATGCTGCCAAAGCGCTTCATTAACAGGCACACCGTTTTTAAGTCGCTTCTCTTGCTCTCTTTGAGCTCTCTCGCCAGGTAATAAAATTTCAGCAACCCCGGATTGCAATTTTGAAGACTTAATTGTATTTATCCATTCATCAACCCTAGCCTTAAACACCCCTATCTCCATCAATTTAGACGGGTCTATCGCCATTACAAAAGCGCCGCCCCCTCGCTTAACTTCTTTGCCTTTACCTAGGTGCTCTTGAGTAGGATAGTCATTCAGGTGACTTGCGAAGCCATTTGGCGTAAGCATTCCGGTCAATATTTCAAATAATATATTGACCAAGTATAGTTTAGCATCAGCAAATATGGTCGCCGCTGTAAGCCCGCAAGATCGAACACTGGGATCCATTATGTAAGGTGCAGGATCATCCGTCAGTTCCCCTGTTTCAGGGTCAACTAAATATTTCCCGTCCAGGCGACCGCCAGATTTAACTGCTTCTACCATTTGAAAATCATAAAGTTGACAAAGCGCCATGTCAGCAATAATCGGTAATTGGTCTCCGGCAGGACAAACAAACGATAGAGGAGCAGCAGACATTAGCATCTCACGACCACCATAAGGTGCCGTCAGAGGCACGGTGTTAACACTCAAAATGCCGACCATATCATGATCTAAAGCACGCTTGGTATAAGCGCTGGCACAACCAATATCATGCCAATCATGCACCCAAACGACACCAACAGCATTCGTTTTGGCTTTCTCTATCGCCATGTCCATTGCTTTCATCATTGCGTACTGACCTAAGCAGCGGTTGGCATTTAAAGCGCCAAAACTCGGCCCTTCCAACTCAACAGTGGGTTCACCTTGCAAATTAATCTGATTGTCCCTCACCATGACAGCGTCGAGCTGCGCAATGGCAATACCCTGCGCCTCGTGCCCGTATAGGTCACCAGTAAGTATTCCCTCGGCAAATGCATCTGCTTGATGTTCAGGGGCTCCCCAACCAAGGCAAATCGACTTGTAAACACGCCTAAGATATTCCGCAGATTCTACTCGCATAACAATGTGCTCCAATTGATCAGTTAATCGTTTCTAAAAAAGTTTTGATCTATTAATTGTAGGTAAATTTAAAAGGTCTATATCCGACTATTAAGCGCATTTCTGCCATTTGAGCGCGCATTTCTTTGAGCCTAGATGTTGGCTAAAACTTCTTAAAATAGTAGGTTCTAGTGCGACAACTAAACATCAGTGATGTAACCACCATTTGAGATTTAGGTATTTTTAGGGTTATGCTTAAGTAAATCTAGTGGGTTCATAATATGTTGAAAGATCAGATAGCTATAATCACCGGCGCTGGACATCCCGCTGGGATGGGCAAGGCTATAGCCCTAAAATTGGCATCTCAAGGAGCGAGTGTTGCTTTAGTTGATATTGAAAAAACGCCAAGCTTACTGAAAACCGTTGCGGACCTTAACGCCAATGGCGGCAAGGCAATCGCACTGGCATGTGATAGTACTGACACCAGTCAGGTTAATAACTGCGTGGCGGCCGTAATAAAGCAATTTGGGCGAGTTGATATTTTGATTAACAATGCTGGTATCTCAGCATCTATTCCTTACTTTTTAGACATTTCTGATGACATCTGGGATTTAAGCTATCAGGTTAATGTACGAGGTACAGCCGCCTTCTGCCGTGCTGCTATACCATCTATGTTAAAGCAAAAAATGGGGGTAATCGTAAATAATGCATCGCTTTGTGGAATAGGAGCCATAACGTCGGTACCTGCAAATTATACAGCCTCAAAGTTTGCAGTCATCGGACTGACCAAATCGATTGCCCTAGAATATGCAGAGTACAATATCCGTTGCAATGCTGTGTGCCCTGGCGTGGTCAACACCGGTATGCGCGAGCACGCGATGCGCCGTATTGCCGAAAAAGAAAATATCACACTGAAACAGGCGCAAAAGCATGAGGATCTTAGTATTGCTATGAAACGTGCCGCGCAGCCGGAGGAGGTAGCGGACTTAGTTCTGTTCCTTTCTGGCCCAGATTCTGCCTATATTACCGGCGCTGCTTTGCCTGTAGCTGGAGGCATGGCAGCAGGGCTTTAGGCGAATTAGTATGTTACGGACTGCAGACGCATGTTCTCAGGCGAAATGCCATACGTTCGCTTAAATGCACGGCCGAATGAATTTGGTTGCGCGTAATTCAAACGATATGAAATTTCTTTGATCGACATATAGGACTCTAGCAGATATTGCTTTGCCAGACTCATTCGTACATCAACCACCACCTGTTTATAAGTAGTACCACTCTGATAGAGTTTTTCCCTAAGATTGCGTGGTGACATGTTCAGTTTAGTTGCCACCGCCTCCAAACCAATGCCAATCCCATCTGGGCGCAACATAATACGTCGGACTTTCTGGATAACATTACTCACCAGGCCATGCTCTGCAAGCATCTCAGCGCACTGCGCCTCACATAGCAAGTAAAGCTCCCGATCAGCGCCACTTACAGTTGTTTTAAGCCATTCAGCAGGGAAGTTGATACAAAGGTGAGATGTGTCGAACTGCATTGAAGATTTAAAAAAGCGCCAATAACTATCTTGATAACTAGGCCGGGGGTAGTCCAGCTGAATATGCATTTTTGATAGATTAGTTGAAGCGGGCAACATTCGAGAAAGCATATTATATTTCGAACAAATAAAGTCTTCTCGCTCTAACCGTGACGGCATATGATCGAGCAATCTAATGCTTGCAATGTCTTTGTGCCGACAAACCTCAAAGTTAAAATTACTATAGGCCAAACTTGAAAACCTCGACGACACCTCAAGCGCCTTACCAATATTTTCGCTGTTGATAATGGCGTAACCTAAAATACCCAAGCCAGACAATCGAACCGCCTTGGAGAAGGTAAGAATGATATCCGGGATGAGCTGATCTTGAGTATTGTAAAGGACCTGTTTAAAGTCTCTGAATACTGCCTTTCCAATGGCACCCCCAAGAACCGCGCCATTAGACAAGCCAACCTCTTCGAGAATTCGGTCAAATTTAAGTCTATTTTTTTGTGGCACACAATTAATAAGTAGCTGGAAATAAGCCGCGATCGCCTTGTGCGTCTGCTGTTCAAAAGTAATTAAGGCCATATTTATTCTCCACGGCCCTCTATTGAGAACAGTCGAGTGCAAGGCTGATATGTTAATTTAGCCGTAGGCCTCATCCAATACTTTCCCTAATAATGAAATGGGCAAAATGACAGGTTTACCCGTTAGGTCCCTAACATGCCGCCAATGGTCACGGCCAAAAGCTAGGCAGTCTAAAACAATAAGATCTGCTCCCTGAGCCGCCAACATCTCCGTCGCGTCACCTAATTCAGCTAAGGAGTTTTCCCCTGGTGATATCGTTATTGCTAGCACAGGAACCCCAAGGGCCTTCCAGTGTTTGATTTCTTCATCTTTCGTAATGCCGTCGGGTTGCACGACACCAATGGTGCCTCCTTCTGGAAGCAAAGACATTGCCATGCTCTCCATCACAAGACTCGGACAAATAACACCAACAAGACCTTCTAGAGATCGCCATGGAATAGTACAGCACATCATTACTGTTTCAGCGCCTGACGCTTTAAGTTTGTCGATCACCTTCTTTGCTTGCTGATCAATTTGACCATGCGACACATACAGCCAGGATCCATCTTCCATTTCCACCGGGACACCAGTACCTATTGGGTCGGCAATCATCGTCTTTAAATCATCATCAGTAAGACCGTCTAAAGCACCGCAAATATCCAGAGCAGCTGAGGTCTCTAAATTTTCCCTGATAAAACTCTCCGTGCTTTGCGAAAGACGAGAGTATGTAACTATCTTTACTGTTCTCTCTCTATGCTTCTCCATGGTTAAATTCCTGTCATCCTATTTTTTTATGTGTGAATTCATAAAACATACAGTGTTTTAAATATTAGACCTTATAGAACTACATTTTTATAACCATCACCCTTAGTAGGTAAGGATTATTATCAAAATACTTTTTACGATCCTGCATAAATAAGTATATTGTATAGTTTAGAATTCATCCCTGCTGTTAATCTGAGATAACTGTTATGACCATGCGACAAAGCTCACCTGATAAGCCCTCACCAACCAAAGAGGAATTACACCGCTCTGTTTGGCAAAAATTACGGCAACAAGATTTTAAATCTGCTGTCGAATTATGCCACTATTTGAATTCAACATTCCCCCACTATCCCGATGGTTGGCATGTAGCAAGTCATGTCGCGCTTAAATTGGGAAATGCGAAAAAGGCAAGAGACTATATAGAAAAAGCGGTGGTCATAGACCCCTCCAATGCAGCCTGGAAAATTCAAATGGCCCAATGCCTCCAGTCGCTTGGTGAATATTCAAAATCCATTGCATTGGCAAAAGAGCTGAATACTAAAATACTCTCTTCGGCGATACAATTTTCAGCGTTAGGTCGTCTGCTAACGCAGCAAACAGAATACAGCTCTGCTTTAGACGCTTATAAAGCCGCCATTAATTTAGAGCCAAAAGTTGGCGTGCATCATTACAATAAAGCAGCGGTTGAGCGATTTATGGGTGACCTAGAAGCAGCTGAAAAATCCTCAGATGAGGCCATTAAACTAAATCCTGCTGACTATGAAGCCTATTTACTACGCAGTGAACTTAAAAAACAAACTCTTGATAACAATCATGCGCTTGAGCTTGAAAATCTGCTTGAGAAGGGTATTGATTCATGGCGGGGAAAAGTGCAAATTTGTCATGCCTTGGCAAAAGAATTTGAAGATTTAAACGAATACCAGCAGTCCTTTCGTTGGTTAAAAGAAGGTGCAGATTGTCGTCGCTCTAATATGCAGTATGAAGTGGAAAATGATGAAGAGACCATAACAAAAATTATCGAAACCTATGATCACAAGACGTTTAATGGTTCTATAAAAAGCCATGAATCAAGTGAAGCTATCTTTATTGTTGGCTTACCGCGCACTGGGACAACACTGGTTGAGAGAATATTAGGTAGCCATTTCGACGTACATAGTGCGGGAGAGCTCAATAATTTTTCCCAACAGCTGATGATACTAGCCAATCAAAAAAAACAACCTGGCAAGCTTTCACGCAATGATCTTGTCAGCCTAACAGCGCAACTGGACTTTGCGAAATTAGGTGAAGATTACATCAAAAGTACCCGCCCTTTTACCGGCCATACAAAATATTTTGTCGATAAATTACCATTAAATTTTTTATACGCAGGGCTTATACATTTGGCACTCCCAAATGCCAAAATAATTCATCTTACCCGCCATCCAATCGACACCTGTTATGCTATATACAAAAGGCTTTTCAAAGATGCCTACCCTTTTTCTTATAGCTTAGAGGATCTGGGTCGATACTATGTGGCCTATGCAAAGCTGATGACGCACTGGCACAATATCCTCCCCGGTAAAATATATTCTTTAGCCTATGAAGATTTAGTTGAAAATACCGAATCAGAGACGCGCAATCTGCTGAGTTTTTGTGGCTTGCCATGGAGTGATGCGTGCCTTAATTTTCACGAAAATACGCAAGCATCTACTACTGCCAGTGCATCCCAGATAAGAATGCCAATCTACGGGTCTTCTGTTGAAAAATGGCGGCACTACGAAGAACAGCTGTCACCACTCATTAAAATACTGAAAGATGCGGATATTGATTGCTAGACAATCAAAATGTCGATAGCAGATTTACAATCCCTGGGACATTCCTCCTGTAATAGGCATGCACACCCCAGTCATGTAAGATGCTTTTTCGCTAGCCAGGAAGACCACTGCATGACCTATCTGGCTCGGGTTAGCTGAATAGCCTATGGGTATGCTTTCAGACTCCATCGCAACAGCTTCATCCAAGCTAATCCCATATTCATCAGCCATACGTTGCATTAAATTATCATACATTTGAGTGACTATTGAGCCTGGGCATATTGCGTTAACCCTTATGCCTTGACTTGCATATTGCAGCGCCAGCTGTTTGGTTAAGCCGACAACCGCGAATTTACTCGCAGTGTAATTGGCTGGTATACCTTCAATAGCCCCCAAACCCGCTAACGAAGCTATATTAACGATTGCTCCACCTCCTGCGATAATCATCCCCGGAATAACAGCGGTACACATGTTAACAACACCGCGAAGATTGACCGCAAAACTAGCATCCCAGTCCGACTCTTTAATTTTGAGAAAATCACTAACCCCTGCAGCAACACCCGCATTATTAACCAGTAAATCAACCGGCCCTAGTGTAAGTTGAACCTCTTGGATTGCAGCTGAAACGGACGTGGGAGAGGTGATATCGCACTGGACAGCACAAGCTTTTACGCCTAAAGCACTAAGCTCTTGGGCTACCTTGTCTAATCCCACAGCGTCGGCAAGATCTAAAGCCGCGACATTGACGCCCGCTTCCGCTAGCTGTCGGCAAATAGCTCGACCAATACCTTTTGGGTGGCCTGCACCTGTAACTATCGCTATTTTGTTATTTAGTCCTGTCATATCGAGGCTAAACCACTCTCCTTTTCCATAAACCATGTGTTAGTCACTATGGATTAGTCTGCATTTTTTTCAAAGATCTCAAGTGCAGACAATAACCATTTGGGCGCAACGGATTTATCACCAACGCCACCATAGGTCAGCAACCCTTCCTCTGTTAATTCTCCAGAGCGTATCCCTGCTACTACGTCTTCCAAATCTGCAGTGAATTTTTCAACAAAATCGTCCTCCATAACATCCAAGGTTAGGTGTATGGCCGGTGGAATGTTAACGCCCAGCAAACTCCATCCTTTGTTTTCTAAACCCCCAACGACGAGGGTGATGTCAAAATCAGTAGACGCAATCATCTGCAATGGCCCATCAGTTTTCCAGGCTATTAGACCGTCGATAGAGTCAACCTTACTTACAATTGTGTTTTTAAGATTGAGTATACGCCTAGCATTTTCAAGATACCCTTTTCGACCCCAAAAATGCATCAGCGCCCAGATACCTGCGACAGGCCCCATCGTTCTGCTTCCGACAAAGCCTTGTGATAGGTAAGTGCCGCAAGCCCATTCATCAATCGGCATAAAATGGTATTGCTGCTCAGCTTGAGATCGCCAGAGGATAGTCGAACAGGGTTTGGGTGCATATCCGTACTTATGCAAATCCGCTGAAATAGAGCGCACGCCTGGCACTGTGAAATCATACAAAGGAAAGTCAACGCCCAGTTCTCTGAAAAACGGCAAAATGTACCCTCCAACACAGGCATCAACATGCAACCATAGATCCTTCTCAAGGGCCATTTGCCCAAAGTCTTCTATGGGATCTACCGTGCCATAAGGCCAGTTAGGTGCTGAGCCCACAATACCAATAGTGTTAGGCCCAATCGCTTTTCTTATGCCCTCAACATCTACGCTAAGGTCATCTAACTGGGGTACCGTAACAACTTTAATATCGAGATACTTGGCCGTCTTGTGGACCGTTGAATGAGTAGAATAAGGCGCCACAATTTCAGGATGTGCTATGTGCGGTTTAGTCGCGCGGGCCCAACCTCGCATGGCATGCAGTCCGCTAAAGTTACTTTCGGTGCCACCCACGGTCAGGTTAGCCCTGCCGTCTTCACCACCATTTAAAAGCCCGACGCAAATATCTAAAACATCATTTTCCATTTTGGCCGCTGCGGCTTCCCGAAAAGAAAACAAACCATTCCAATCCATAAATTCTACGAATGCGTCATGCACCAACTTTTGCATCTCTTCCTGCCCCTGAAAGCTCGTGCTGGCTAACTTTCCCAACTGGCCCTCGGTCATCTCAGAACGTAATACTTTGACCTTCTCCATGACTGTGTCATAGGAACTTCCTTCATTGGGTAGTTTGTATAATGTCTCACTCATAATAATTCCTCTGCACTAGACGATATGTTTGAGGTTATAACATCATCTTAACTAAATTCTTTGTAGACCCCTTAGTGGGTACATTACAAGAAAATTTATACACTATACTATTAAGTAAGTAGACCACTGAGCCTTACAAGATACAATTGTCTCCGTAAAAGTGGTCAGTCCCGTGGATTAATGGGGGTATGTTTTGGCTAGGGAATTAATGATTTCACCGTCGTGGTGTGAAATGTTGGCTAGTTTAATAGCTGCTATTGGCACAGAAACTTTTTGTCAACGCCTGACTCAATGCTGTCAAGCCTTAACGGGTTACAATAGCGCAGTTGTGATTATTTTCATGCCACACCAAAAACCTCGCCTAATCTACAATAACCTGGATAAAGATGATCTGACCCCGACTCTAGGATCTTACTTTTCTGGCGCCTACTTACTTGATCCATTTTATATTCTCTACAAAACCGCGACCTCAGATGGCGTCTACCGCCTAACTGATATTGCACCTGAGGGATTTTTTCAGACGAAATATTATCGAAACTACTTCCAAGACACTCGTATCATTGATGAAACAGCGGTCATGATAAAAATAAGCGAACAGCTCTATCTGAATGTTTCTTTTTGTTTGCGCGAGGGTGGGAACATTGCAACGTTAGATGTAGACGCTTTAAAAACAATCTACCCCCTCTTGTCGTCAGCCTGCCAACAACATTGGTCTAGAGATGACCAAGTTGCTCCCCTTATCACTACCCTTGGATCTGCTGGTGAATTTAGCTCAACGCTTGATGCGGCGTTCAGTAACTTTGGCATAACCTACCTAACACCCAGAGAATGCGAGATTGTACATTTGATTTTGAAGGGGTACTCAACTAAATCCATTGCCAAACTATTAAGCATTAGCGACGGCACAGTCAAAGTCCATCGTAAACGCCTCCATGTTAAATTAGAGGTATCTTCTCAGGCAGAACTATTTTCATTGTTTTTAGAAGCAATATCGATGGTGCCGCTGGGCTGTAAAAAAGACCCCCTCGAATTTTATTATCTCAGTCAGCAGATAAACATTACAGCGTAGCGCCTCGGGTAACCAATAGTAGGTATTTTGTTGATTAACCCAGACGGTTATTGTGATGTTAAACATATAGTAAGATAACGAAAGGTTGCTATTAGGCCGTAGCTCAATTTGAGAGTTTTTCAGTACAGTAAAATAATAAGCAGGCAGCTATGAACTCGGACACATTAGCAACCAAAGGCACTATATCGCCTCCTAAGAATAATATCGCAGCTTTAACAGCTGCTTGCGGTAACGGCGTATCAGGCGTGATCATTTTTGCGCTTCTCCCCATACTTCTGGCAGTTTGCGCGGACCATTTGAAGCTCACCGCCGTTCAAGCTGGCATGCTAGCCTCAACATATTTTGCGAGCTATGCCCTTATCACAGCTATCTCTATATTTTGGATTCTCAGAGTTCAGTGGCAAGCGGCAACGTATGCTGCTATTGGAATCATGATTGTCTCTATAATATCTATCGTTATATTGGAGACCTACAACGCGACCTTAATCGGCTTATTTTTCTGCGGTATCGGCGCATCAATATTACATGCACTTGGCTATGGTATTGTTTCTGAGATGCACGATACCGACCGCGGATTTGCTATCAAACTTATCCCAGAACAGCTAGTTCCCGCAGCCATACTATTGTTGTTGTCGGCCTATTTTGCAGAATTTTTAAATTTTAAAGTTCTCTTTTCTTGCATATTAGTGACTTTAATAATCCATCTTTTTTTTGTCTCAGGAATTCCAAAAAAACGCACTGTAAAGTCTGAAAGTACCAAATTAAATTTGTCAAACGGGACTGGTCTCGCTCTTTTGGCTCTTTGCATTTCTTTCTCTGGCTTTGCTGGTCTCTGGGCTTTTTTAGAGCGAATTGCAAATAATGGCGGTATTGACATTGTGTATGCAGGTCAATTGATTAGTATCGGCCTTATAAGCGCGGGCATAGGGCCCTTTATCGTGCCTTTTATTCCGGCAAGACTAGGCAGAAGTATACCGTTGACCCTATCAACCCTGGCGGCGGTCTTGCCGCTTTTATTATTAACAGCCGTTACGCCACTTAGGTATGCCCTCGTGATGGCTTTTCTCCCCGCAGCCTGGTTCATGGGTAATGCCTATTTTTGTAGCGTCGTTTCAGACAAAGACGATACAGGCAGAATGATAGGCTTAATCCCTTTTGCACTTTCCTGTGGCGCAATTATTGGGCCACCTGTATTTGGTTGGTTGCTCAACAGCTACGGCTTTACAGCAGCTTATTGGTTTTGCGCCATTACTTTTGTATTGGGTGCCACAATTATTATATTTCTAAACCAATCTACAAATGGAGACACTGATGCAAGCACTGCTTAGACAGGAAAATGTCGTTTTCTTAGAATACTGCATAAAACGTGTATGGATGGCAGCAGGTGCCTCGGACATTCATGCCCATTATGTATCTGACGCCATCGGATTTGCACACAAACAGGGAAAACTAAACCAAGGTCTGGGTGTTTATGAAGCCATAGATATAGCTCTGAATATGGGCCTGTTAGACATTAAAGCTGAACCAGAAGTTATAGCAGACGGTCCAACCTGGGCGACAGTCTCCGGCAATGGTTCAAGTGGCTATTGGTGTCTAAATATAATGGCTGACATAGCGATAGAAAAAGCCAGAACTCACGGGATTGCAATTGTATTTGGCGGTAACCATAACGATGCGGGTAGCTTTGCCCGCTATGTATACAAGGCCTTTGAACAAGACATGATGGCCTTTTCCTCTAATAATACCGTGCCACTGGCTGCGCCTTTTGGAGGCCTGATCAATAAATTGTCGGCCGCTCCTTTTGATGCTATAGCTCCCGCGGGTGACAGGAATCCTGTTTGGGCAAGTGTTGCTCTAGCAGAACTTTATGATGCCGATATTTCAGAGGCGTCTATCCATAATAAAAAGTTAAAAGGGAAATGGTTGATTGACCCAGAATCAGGTGATTTAACTGACGATGTTACGCCCTATGCTAAACCCATTGAAGGCTATGGTCGGGTTTGGGACTGTTCTGCCGCGAGTCAAATTGAACACCCTCGCACCTATGCGTTAAACATGTGGAACGAAGCCATGACTTCTATCATTAATCCGCTTGGTGTTCCGTCAACTAGTCTACCAACCGTTGAAGAAGTGATTTCTGGCACTAGAGAAGACAAATCAGCCACCGTCGGCGGCAGTTATTACCTATGCATTAATCCAGCAGTATTTGGATCGATAGACGACGTAAAAGCCCGCTCAGACGCCTATATTTCAGCCATAGAAAGCTGCCCTCCTCGTCCAGGCCATACTGTTCGTGTACCAGGGTCTGAAGGTTATAAAAAGATAGTTGAAAAAAAACAAATCGTTGACGTGCTCACCAACCATTGGGACCCTTTCTTTATTAATATTGCGGGCAGATACAACCTTAGTGAAAAAATACTTAGAGAAGAATTCGACGCTTTGAGTGAACAATAACAAAGCCCAGTCACGCCAGTTCAGATACTGCTTCGCTAATACTTATACTCAACACTCTAATCATTTCATTGATTTGATCTTTGGTCATGATTAATGGCGGTGATATAACCACTATATTACCAAGCGGGCGAATAACAACCCCTTTCGAGAGACATAGCTCATAAACCCTGTGCGCTAGCATTAAGGGCTCTTTAGATATCTTATCTGATACCAGCTCGACGCCCAGCATGTAGCCTTGACCGCGCACATCCCCAACTGACGGGAGGTCTAATAATTGTTTAGCATGATCCTGTAAGTAAGGCCCTAACTCGCGTACATTTTGTAGCATATCTTCGGCGTCTAATATCTCCAGATTTTTTAATGCGGCGGCGCAGGCTACTGCATGTCCAGTATAAGTGAAACCCATTGAGAAAACGCCGCCGTCTATTTGTGGCTGGCTAATCACCTCGTAAATATCACGAGAGAAAATAGCGGCCCCCAGCGGTATGTAGCCAGAATTAATGCCTTTTGCCACAACCAACACATCAGGCACATAGCCAAAAACAGTTTCTGAGGCGACCCACTCTCCCAACCGACCAAATGCGGTGACCACTTCGTCAGCAATCATCAAAATATCATATTTTTTACACAGTTTAGCTACCATTGCATGGTAGCCCTCCGGAGCGACTAAAACCCCTCCCGCGCCCATAATGGGTTCTGCAATAAAGGCTGCAACCTTATCTGGGTCAAGTTCAAGAATATGATTTTCTAGCTCGTCGCATAAAAACTGACTGTACTCGTGTTCGGACAGACCATCAGCACCACTTGGCCTCCTATACATATCTGCCGCTGAGACATAACTAATCCAGTCATGGCCAACAGAATCGAGACTATGCTTAGTGGACTCAATACCGGTGAGCGTAGAGGCTATATAAGTACTCCCATGGTAGGCGTTATTACGAGAAATAATATTTTTCTTATTCGGCTTTCCTCGTAAATTATTATAATAGTGGATTATTCTTATCGCGGAATCGTTAGCCGTAGAGCCTCCGCAGGTAAAATAAATGTGATTCAAGTCACCGGGGGTTAGCTCGGCCAGTTTTCCGGCTAATTCTGCAGCAGGCTCATTAGTTGTATGGCCAAAAGGATTGCAGTACTGCATTTTTCCAACTTGCGCGCCTATAGCATTGGCCATATCAATGTTTCCATGACCAATGTTGGCACACCAAAGGCCTGCAATGGCATCAAGATACTGATTGCCATCTATATCGGTGACGTAACACCCCGATGCTCGGCTAATGACCTGGCTGCCTTCTGTTTGAAAAGTCGCAAAATCAGTGTAAGGGTGGATGACATGATCTTTATCTTTCTGCCAAATATCTGACTTCCGCGCTGCCGAATCGCTCAATCCGTTTTGTTTTATTTTGCTCATTGGGCTTTAAATCCGTTCAATCCGTCTGTAAGACCATAAAACCATGGGATCGATTTTCTAAATATGCCCCTTAATGGGTACACAATATGCCCCTTGAACTCCTACGAGAATAACGCTTTAATACTTTTTAATTCCTCGTTCTACGAGAATAATGTGCCTGATAAATTCATATTGTCTGAAGATTGGTATAAGTCACTTGCAGAAATGATTGATCTCGTAGGCGATGACAACTTTTGCGAGGCCTTAGCAAGCTTGTGTGAGGCGATCACAGGTTACAACAGCACCGTCATGATTGCGCTCACAGAAAACCAAAAACCAACTCTGCTTTATAGTAATCTAACCCCAGCGGACGAATTAAGGACGATAAGTGCCTACTTTGATGGCGCCTATTTGTTAGATCCTTTTTATGACTTGTACAAAGCCGGTGCAAGTGATGGCGTGTATAGACTAAATGAAATTGCCCCTGACGATTTTTTGGAGACTGAGTATTACAAAAGATATTTTAAAAGAACCCGCATCATAGATGAGACCGGCATTTTAGTCAGGCTCAATGCAGATATTACCCTGGGTGCCTCTTTTAGTTTGCGTGAAGGTAGCGCTCCACGTGAATTAAAAATTCAGAATCTACGTAAAACCTTTCCTATTTTTTCATCCGTAGCGCAACAGCACTGGTCAACGGAAATCCAGCTAACTCCTCTGCTAGAGGTGGGGCAGAGTAATGGTAAATTTGGTAGTACATTAGATTCTGCTTTTCAAAATTTTGGCAAAGAATATCTCACTCATCGTGAATGCGAAATAGTGAAATTAATATTAAAAGGGTACGCTAGTAAATCTATTGCTGCCCTACTTGAAATCAGCGTAGATACGGTGAAAGTACACCGTAAGCATTTCCATGGCAAACTAAGTGTTTCTTCTCAGGCAGAACTTTTTTCGTTATTCATCGAGGCAATATCAATGGTACCTTCGGGTGTTGACCGTGATCCGCTGTATTATTATTATCTAAGCCAACAACCGCAATAGTAGCAAGTACTCAAGTGCGAGAGAATCGTTTGATAAGAATGTTTAACGAATGCAGGGGTGAATCTGGGACTACCTTTCACGAGGTAAGGGGATTAGCTGCGACATTGTTAAAGAGTGCAGGGAATACAAAAGAACAAATCAAAGAAGTCATGGCTCACGAATCTATCACCACTACACTGGATTACATGAACCCCGATGATCTACCCTTCGATGAGGTTACTATACACATCTGATTTTTGTACCAATTTTTGTACCATTTTTGTACCATTTTTGTACGGTTAGTAAGCACTATCAACACAAGCCTCGTAGTTGGTCGGGACGGCAGGATTTGAACCTGCGACCACTACACCCCCAGTGTAGCGGTGTAACGCTGTAAACCATTGAAAAATACAAGGAAAGTGCTTTTTAGCTTTGTGCAAAGTATGCAAAAGTGTTGAAAGTGGAAGAAGTGTTATTGCTTTAAAATC
>Ga0302117_10000218_pt1 | contig 23198 bp, 15 predicted proteins | sample AG5_322_MG_FD_203112 | JGI IMG/M metagenome (GOLD analysis project Ga0302117, IMG submission 203112) | Marine microbial communities from Western Arctic Ocean, Canada - AG5_32.2 | ecosystem: Environmental > Aquatic > Marine > Oceanic | place: Canada: Western Arctic Ocean | collected 2017-10-01 | reverse complement strand
CAATATAACCGATGCTGAAGCCATCAACCTCCTTTCAAAGAACGGCAACCTGATAAAACGTCCGTTTGCCATCAAAGCCAAAACCGGAGTGGTGGGTTTCAATGAATCCGCTTGGGGCGATTTGTTTCTCTAAGAAAAACCACGAAGGCTACGAAGGGTGAACCATTGCATCTCAATATCTTCGTGTTCTTCTTTTCATCGTGGTTAACAAATGCGTAACAAAATTATTCCTGAGGTGAATTCTCTTTCTCTTTGGAGGTGTTTTCTCCTTCACCTGCGGAATCTGTGTTGCTGGTAATTCCAATTATGAAAACGTTTGAATATCCCATTTGTGATTCCAAATTGATAGATTGAATTTGTTTTTTCAGATCCGGGTTAGACCAAGTTGATTGGAATAATGTGATAGAAAGGCTTCGTCAAGCGATCTTGGATTTTGGTGTTTTTAAAACACCGATATATGGATCAACGAACCAATCTCTTACGTGTTTTCCGTAAACAATTGTAAAGACATGTTTTGTGCCATCTGAATAGATGATGACGTAATTCGCAACTGGCGTACCGTCTGGATCAGTCCATGTTGCAGAATGTAAAAAGTTTATCGAGCGATACGTTTGATTTGATCAATCAATGTTTTAAACATTGCGCGGGAATGGGTTGTCTTTGCCAAATTGGTTTTGTTGTTGCCGAATGCGCTGATGATCTTTTCGTCGAAGATGTCGGTGCCAGAGAGTTTCATGTCTCGCCAAATCCTCGGGTTCTCTCCGAGTAATTGGCGGAGGCGGATTTCAAGCGTGCGGTGAAACTGACTGATCCATCCTTTCTGGCCCTCGGTCAGGGACTCGTTGTCCACATGAGCGTAGTTGCTGAATATATCGTTTATAGGTTCAGTGCTAGATTGCGTCATGGCTCTTTCGGGTCCAGAACGGGTCGAGATAGAATTTGGCCTGCGAGGGCCGTATTGGAACACTAAACTGGCTGTTGGCGCAATTGAGCCATGAAGCCGGGAGCGGTGCCGGCGAGGTCGGCGGTGCGCTGGTTGGCGAGGAGGTGGCCGTAAACCTGAATGTCGTGCTGCAGCATCTCGAGGCGGCCACGAAGTTCGTCGGAGGCGACTTGGCCGTCCTTGACGTCCACCTTCTCCATGAACGAGACGCCGTACGGCATCACCCAAGCGTAGCATTGGCGGGCGACGGTGCGGAGTTGGTCGTGGACGGTGAGGCCCTTCTCATGGGAGGCGACGATGGTCGCGAAGAGTTTGCCGGCGAACTCCTTCCAAAAATGGTCGAGAAAATTCTTGAGTGTGCTGCTGATGCTGCCGTGGTAGTCGGGCGTGCCAAGCACGATGACATCGGCCGCGATGATTTGCTCCTTCAGCAACGGGTAGTAGTCCTGTTCCCAGGCGGTGTCAGGGTTAAAGAGGGGCAGGGGGTCTTCTTCGAAATCGAGCACGTGTACGTCGCAACCGTCTGTCGAGAGGTTGTCGGCGAGATGGTTGATAGCCACGCGGGTGATGGAGTTTTCGTGGAGGCTACCGACGACGAGGAGGACGTTGCACGAGGCATTTGACATACTGGGGGAGCCTAATGCTTGTGCCGCTGATCGTCGATTATTTTGCTCAGCGCTTGGCCTGCCTTCATTCGGGCTTGGCCGTAGTCGGTGAACACGCGGCGGATGTCGTCGCGCACCTGCTCGAAGGCATTCCAAATTTCTGCCTCGCTGCCCTTGGCCTTTGCCGGGTCGGGGAATGGCCAGTGATGGCGGTTCGCTTGGCCGTGGTAGGTGGGGCAGGCATGGTCGGCGTTGTCGCAAACGGTGATGACAGTCTCGATGTCGCGCTCGAGAAACTCGTTCATGTGTTTGGACGTGTTTGCGGAAATATCGATGCCGATGTCGGCCAAGGCGCGGATGGCGAGGGGATGAACGGAACCGGCGGGGTCGGAACCGGCGCTTTGGACATCGAGCAAATCGCCGGCGACGTCGCGGAGGATGCCTTCGGCCATGTGGGAGCGACAGGAGTTGCCAGTGCAGAGAATTAAGATGGTTGGCTTGGCTTGAGTCTCCATCGCGGGTTCCTGTTCTGTCAGTGGACGCGCTTGGCCAATCGCACCCACCGCCAGGCGGGCACGGCGAGCAGAGCACCAAGCGTGGGGCCGAGCAGATAAATCCAAAGCGACGAGAAGTTCCAACTCACCAGCGCCGGGCCAAGCGATCGCGCTGGGTTCATCGATGCCCCGGAGATGGGGCCTGCGAACGTGGCCTCGAGTGCGATGACGCCGCCAATCGCAATGCCAGCGACAATCCCTTGTTCCCTTGAACCGGTGGCGATATTAAGAATGACGAACATCAGAATGAAGGTAAGGACGGTTTCGAGGATGAGGCATTGGTAAACCAAGCGCTCACCTTCAATCTTAATCGGAATGGTGGCTCCCATGTCGGCGTGGTTGCCAAAAAGGGCGCGGAGCAGGAGGCTGGCCAGGATCGCCCCGGCGCACTGGCTGACGATGTAGGGTGCCACTTGTCTGCCGGGGAATTTTTCGGCTGCCCAGAATGCAATCGTGACGGCAGGGTTAATGTGTGCGCCGGACACATCCCCCAAGGTGTATATCAACGCCATGACCACCAGTCCAAACACCAATCCAATTCCGAGCGGGGTGACTTGTCCGTCGGTAATGTCGCCGAATACAACCGCCCCTGTCCCGGCGAAAACCAGAATGAACGTGCCGATGGCTTCGGCTGCGTATTGGCTCGTTGGGCGCATGGTCGGGTTGGAGTTATTTTTCCCGGTAACCAATCCGATGAAACGGGTTGACGACACTGGTGACAATGTTTCGGGAATGGCTGGCGATGCGTTTCAGGAAACGGGCGTACAGCGAAACGGCGGTAGCGTCCGAGCTGTTGAGGCCGGTGACAGTTCCGGTCAGGATTGAATTGGAAATCTCCTCGCAGGCGTCGGACAAGCCATCCTTATAGTTCTTCATGATGAGCCGGGCTTTGTCCTCGTCCCGATCCTTGAACACCTCGATCATGCTTTTGAAATCCGAGCTCACCAGGGCTTCTACCTTTTGTAGTTTGTCCTCAACGGGGCCTCCCTCGAGGCGCAGGGGGTGGTGAACGGCGAGGTCGTAAATATTCTTCGTGTAGTCACCAATCCTCTCAATATCAATCACGACACTCACCAGGCTCAGACCCGAGGCGAGATTGGTTCCACCTGAGATCACAAGGTGAGTCATCACTTTTTTTCGGACCCCTCGCTCACTGCGGTTCACCCCTTTGTCGGCGTCGTAAATGTCGAATTTCACCTCGGCGGTGTCCGCGTGGCGCAGCGCCTCGACGGAGGCGTCATACATCGCGGCATCGGTGTCGAGCATCCCGGCAGCTTCCTGATAGGCCTGCTCGAACAGGTTGTCTTTCTTGAATAGTTGAATGAGTTCTTTCCACATAAGCCAGTTAGTCCTTTTGTCTGTGCAGACTAGTCATTTCCGAATACTTTTGCAATAGAGCTCCAAGTGAGCAGCAAGGGGATGAGGTAAAAGAAGAGAACAATGATCACGATGGGAATAATACGGTTCTTGAGGCAAAACTCCGCCAACCACTCCGCGACACGAACTGGAATCTCACGCACCCTTTTGAACGGAAGGAAGATCACCGCGCCGAATGCGTTGAACAGGAAATGGGCGAAGGCCACGGTGGCACCGGCGATGACAAGCTTGGGATCAATGCCCGGTTGGCCCGCCACGGCCAAGGCAGCGAGGAGGCCGGTGATGGTGGTGCCGATGTTTGCACCGATGGTGAACGGGAATATCTGCTGCAAACGGAGCACGCCAGCTCCAGCGAGTGGCACAATCAACGATGTGGTGATGGAACTGCTCTGAACCATTACGGTCAGGATTAAACCCACAGTAAAGGACATGGCCAGATTTCTGAAAATGTAGGTGTCAAAAAACGACTCTAGCTTTTTCAAGACAAGACTCTGGAGCAGCTTCACGATGGCCCAAAGCATGATGAAGGTGATGGTGACGGCCACGAGCAGCACGAGCCACGGGATTCTGTCCAGCAAGTCAGCAAGGGCCTCGATGGCGGGCGCGGTGATTTTTTTCAGGTAGTTCTCCGGTTTTGTGATGCCGGTGACATCGACGAAAATGCGCCCCATCCACGTGGCGGAGTGTTCAATGATATGGAAGTAATACTCAAGGGGGTAGAGCAGGCTGACGGTGATGAGGTTGAACGTGTCGTGCACGGACGAAGCGGCAAAGGCCCGGCGGAACTCGGCCTTGCGCGTGATGTGGCCAAGCGAGACAAGCTTGGCGGTGACAGTGGTGCCGATGTTGGCGCCCATGACCATGAAGATGGCGCTCCGCACCCCGATGGCCTCCGCGGCAACCATGCCAATAACAATGCTCGTGGTGGTGGATGAACTTTGGACGATGGTCGTGGCCAGAACCCCAATGAACAAACCGACCATCGGGGAGGAGGTCGCCTCCAGAATTTTCTGCGAAAACTCCTTGCCAAACAACTTGAAGGAATAGCCCATCCCCCCAATGCCAACTAGAAACAGGTACAGGCAAGCGGCGACACCGATAATTTTTAGAATTGTCTGAGTTCGTTCGCGGTTCATCGATACTAAAGGCGGCGGAACTCTAGTGAGAAACAGGCTCAAGTCGATAAGAAATTTGGCCTGCATTATCCGTAGCGTCCCTCGATATAATCGCTAGTTTTACTTTCTTTTGGGGGGAGGGGAATTTGCGCGGTACGGGCGTGTTCGATCATCTCCCCGAGCAGCATAAAGACGCATTCGTCGCTGACGCGGCGGGCCTTGGCCATGTTGTGAGTGACGATGATGATGGTGTAATCGTTGCGAGGGCCGGTGATGAGTTCCTCAACGGCGTTTGTCCCTCTGGTGTCGAGTGCCGAGCTCGGTTCGTCCATGAGAATGACGCGCGGCTTGAGGGGGAGCAAACGGGCGATGCTTTCGGCGTAATCGCCGATCCGTTCCATCTCGAGGTTGGTTTTGATGGCGGCGCTTGGCCAAGCGCTTGGTTCATGTGACGCAATCGTGACATTAAAAGGCTTCCCGTTTCCGGTGGTGATGCTTTAGCATCCCGAGCTTTGCGTATGTCCCTCCTATGAAAAAAATAAAAACAAACCACAAGAGATTGAGGGTAATCGCGATTGCCGTGACGGCAGCACTGGGCGTTACAGTCCGGGCGGAGGACAACGACATCAGGGTGTTCTGGAAGGACAGCCTTCGGCTTGAGTCCATTGACAAGAAGAACAAACTGCGCGTTGGCGGGCGCATTCACTGGGACAATGCGTTCTTCGCGGACGACGAGTTTGGAGGCAAAAGACTGGAGGACGGCGATGTGTTTCGCCGCACCCGCCTTTATTTCTCCGGGCAGATTCAGGGGCGTTATGACTTCAAGATGCAGTATGACTTTGCGGGTGGCGACGCTGCTTTCAAGGATGTATATTTTGGAATCAAGGATGTGCCGGTGCTTGGCAACGTGAGGGTGGGGCAGTTTAAGGAGCCTTTCAGCCTCGAGGAAATGGCGAGCAGCAACGACATCACCAGCATCGAGCACGCGAATGTCAATCGGCTCGTTCCTAGCCGAAGGGCTGGCATCATGTTGTACAACGATTACGCTGGCTCCCGCGTGACGGGTGCGGTTGGCTTGTTCCGTGGCGAGGCGGACTCATACGGAAACTACCGGGGCAACGGCTACGCGGCCACGGCGCGGTTGACGGGGCTGCCGTACCGGAGCGAGGACGGTTCGCAACTGCTGCACCTTGGCCTTGGTTATAGTTATCGCGATGACGACACCGCAACTTACAAGCTGTCCAGCGACCATTCGTTGGCGCCCAGTTGGGAGCACGAAATTAACGGCATCGATGACACCAGCTTGCTTGGCTTTGAGGCTGCGCTGAAACTTGGTTCCCTCTTGATCCAGTCGGAGTGGGTTCAGTCCGACGTGGACGCCCCGGAGGGCGGATATCTCGATGGTTGCTACGTGCAGGCCAGTTACGTTATGACCGGTGAGAGCCGCGGCTATGACCCCAAGGTGGGTGCGTTCAAGGGGATTTCACCGGACGCGAAGTTTTTGGAAGATGGCGGACTCGGCGCTTGGGAGGCCACGTTACGCTGGTCCAACCTCGACTTCAACGACTTGGCTGACGGCCAAGCGGTCGAGAAAGTAACCGCCGCAAGAAAAACACTTGATACTTGGACCGTTGGATTGAACTGGTACTTGAACAAGAATGTTCGCGCCATGTTCAACTACAGCAACGCTGAACTGGGCGATGACAGCGTAGGCGTGTTCGCGACTCGTTTTCAGATCGCTTTCTGAGGCCAGCTCAACGACAACAAAAGGCCCGGTCGGGGATTCCGGCCGGGCCTTTGCTTGGGGTTTGTTTGTGTGTGTAATTTTATTTGCCGCTTGGCCAAGCGCTTGGTTTAGGCGAACAGCCCAAGTTTTTTGAAGTCTTTCGGGTTTTCGCCCTTGGCCTCGTTGTAGGTGGGGATGACCTGGCTCAACTGTTTTTTTGAGTCGCCAAAATGGTCAGTGAAAATCTCGCCAAAGATGGAGCGGAAGTCCGACTTGCGGGACAAGTAGCGGCCGTTTTTCGTGCTGAACATGTCCCCGTTTTTCCACGAGCTTTTGTCGCAATTGTAAACGCCGCCCTTGACGCCGCCGCCGGCGACGAACATCGCTGTGGCCTCGGCGTGATCCGTTCCGCGGCTGCCGTTCTCCTTCGACGTGCGGCCAAACTCGGTCATCGTGACAACCACCAAATCATCCCACTGATTCTGCATGTCGCGGTAAAACGCCTGGAATGCCAGGGCGACATTGCCCAACAGTTGGCGGTGCTTCCCATACAGTTGCCCTTGGCCAACGTGCGTGTCCCAGCCGCCGATGTTCATGCCGAGAATCTTGGCGTTGGTGCGCTTGAATAGCATCGCCGCCTCGCGAAGACGCTGGCCGTAGTTGCCGTTGGGGTAATTCGCGCCATTGCTCGGAGTGTAGCTTTTTTTGGTGGCGTTCTGGAGTGTCTGAATCGTCGAGCCAAGCAGTTGGCCGGTGCGGTGGACAGTTTCGCGATAACGTTTGCGGGGGAGATTGGGGCGTCCTCCGTAGAGACCAAGAACGCCGGAGCCACCTGGCCAACGCATGTCCGCACCGGGCAGCGTGCCAAGGAATTTACGGTTTTGGGCGGCGCTGCCCTTGAAGGCAAACTCGGATGCCTTGCGGAAATTCGGCAACGGCTTGGCACCGCGCAGCGAAACCATCTGCGACCCGGACAGACTTGCAGCCACAAAGGCGTTTGCCTCGTCGGTCAGATCCAGCGTCTCGGTGATCTGGCGGTAGAACATGCCCTCGTCGAGTTTCTTGTCGCCTGGGGTGGCATTCTCCCAGTAGTGCTGACTGTTGAAGTGTGAACGGGATTGGCCGGCGTACCCGACACGGTGAATGACAGCCAGGTTCCCGGGGCCGTCCTGCCCATTGAGTTTCTTGCTGTTAAAAATCTCCATCATCGGCTCCAGGCCGGGGTGGAGTTGGGCGAAGCCGTTGCCCAGATCTAACGCCTGGTTTTCACGCAGGAACAGGGTGGGGCGGTTGGTGGTGTTGTACTCATTGTCACCGCGTGGGATGACAGCATTGATTCCGTCATTGCCGCCACGCTGAAAGATAAAGAGCATCTTTTTGTTGCCGGATTGGCCGTCGCCCAAAAGACTGCCGGGCAGGCCAAGTGAGCCCAGCAGGTTTATGCCAAGTGCTCCGCCGGCCAGACTGCCGGTCTTGAGGAATTCGCGTCGTTGCATATTCATAATGGTTTCTGGTGAATTGGATATCAGGCTACTGGAACTGCCACTGCGGCATCGATAGAATCAGGCCCACGAGTTCTTGGACCTGTTGCAGGTAAGTGGAGGAGGCGGGGTCGAGTTTCTTGGGGTGCCCGACCATGTTCGAGTTGACGAAGTTCAGCAGGATTTCACGCTGTTCGCCGCTGAGCGACTCCTGAAACAAGAGCCGGTCAAAGTAGTTTACAATCGACTCGCCGCCGCCAAGGCCACCGCGTATCCGGGGGCGAATCAAAAAGTCCGAGCTGGTGTTGCTGATGTTCAGCCCGTGGATCGCCAGGATGTTTTTACCCTTCTTCAGGCTCCGGATGTGATTAGAAAGAGAGAACGACTGATACTGAACAGCCTCGCTGTCGGTGTGTCCCTCTGACGCCTTGGAGTTCCAAGCCAAGGTGTCTGGTGCGTTGGCACCAGCAACCTTGACGCCGTTGAGGTAGGCGACAAATCCATCGTCGTACATCATGTCGAGTCGGAGGTAATCAAACTGGTCGGGGTCGTCCACCAGAAACGGCAGGCGGATGTAAACGGATGTGTTGCCCTGATGCATCCCTGTTTTCACATCGAGGTCAATCAGTTCAGTGTAACCGATGTTTGTGTCGTACCCGACACCGGCGCCCGTCGCGCTCCAACTGGCATCGTTAAAATTAAGTTTCGTCCAGTCGAGGTTAAGCGATCCGTCGGGTGGGATGCGGTATCGAATCTTGGTGTCCGGGCCTCTTTCGGAGAAGAGAGTTTCGGCTTCCCAGTTGACATATTTGTCGGCATTCCCCGCCATCTTTTGAGCGAAAGTCATTCGCTCAAGAAGGGTGCTGGTGTCCATCCAGTCGGAGCCGATTTCGGAGTAACCGTCTGGGTCGTCTCTGACAAATAATTCCATCCCGAGATCGGAATTATAGCCTGGAAGATTTGTACCGGTGACATCCCCGTCAAGCGCACGGATGGAACTGTTGATATACTCGATGGGTGTCTTGATCTTACCGCGATACCCGATGTCCCGCCAGAAACTGGACTGCGGGTCCAGTATCACCCTCATGACCTTGTCAATGTCCCCGGCCGGCTTGGTGGCGTGCCATGCCTCAATGGCCCGGTCCATAAGCGTAAGCAGTTCCGGGGGGGCAGTGCGACTGTGATAGGTTGTCAGGCTGATTTCATCCGAGACAAACTTGTTGATGAGTTTTTGGCAGATAAATTCGCTGGTTGAGGGATGCGCCACCATTTTGTCGATGACGCTGATGGCATCCCTGACGCCATTGACCCCACGCTGGTTTGCGCGGATCCGGAGTTGATTTTCCGTGCCCTTAAAAAGGGTTTTTGAGTCGTTGTGGTGCTGGTTGGGGATAAACCGGAATGTCCACATCCCGTTCGGGTCACCGTTCTCGATGCTGCCCGGAAGCGTCTTACGCTCGATTAGCGTGGGTCGAATCGAGAGGTCGGAACTGTTCTTCGTGGTGTTGTGTACCTGGATCGCAAGCACGTTTTGCTCGGGGCTCTTCTTAAACAACTGAAAATGATCCTTGAGGTTGATGAGCATCGGCTTGGCCGTGACTTCATGCCCGGCGTTGGCTTCGGCATCGAATGGCGGGGGGGAACCGGTGAAGTTCATCGTTCCGCTCCGGCCGATCTCCTCGCCGTTCAGGTAGGCAATGAACCCGTCATCGTACTCGACATGCAGCATCAAGTTATCCATCCCGTAGGGATCTTCGATTGCAAATGTGTGGCGCAGATAGACCGAGGTGTACTGATTCCGCATGTCACCAAGGGTGGTTTTGTCGTCGTTGTCACCATAGCCGATACTCACGGTGCCTCGCGACCACTTGGATTCGTTGAAACCCGGCAGGGTCCAGTCCAGTGTTGCGATCATGTCCTGTCCGACCTTCTTCGGAGAGGGTTCTTTTTCGCCCTTGAAATAACGCCACACACGGCCGGTCTTGAGCTTGTTGTCATCCTCGTATTGGGCGCTTTCCTCCGTGAAAGGGTCTCGTGCCGAACTTGGGAACGGTTTCACGTCCGCTGGCCAGGCTTTCCGAACATTCCACCCGGTGAAGGCCTTGGCTAATTCCTCGATGTCGTTCTGGTCGTAACGGTTGTCGACCCCGAATCCAAACAGCTCAAGAATTTCTCTCGCGTAATTTTCGTTGGGTTTCTTTTTTTCATTCAATACATTGTCGAGATAAATGAGCATCGAGGGACTGGTTGCGCTATGGAGTAAAAGATCCCCAAAGTTGCCGAGTGCATTGTCATGAAAAAACTCATATTCCTGCCACTCAATCTGTGCAGCCTCCTGTTTGGCCTGTTTCCCGCTCATGGCGTTTCGCCCATCCGAGTTTTCGAGGTCCTCGATGTATTCGACCAGTTTGTCGTAGTCGGTAGTAAAGTGGTTTTCCCAGAACTCACCTACAACCGCCTGAAGTTGGCGCCGCGAATAAATACCGCGCAAGTGAATTAATTGCTGTAATGAGGAGATGTTTTTGATTCGCTTGATCGGCGGCGAATCCAGCTTGGTTCTCTGCACCAACATCGGGATCATTGTCAGGTCATTGCTCGTAAGCTTGTCGTTGTGAACCTGGATGGCGAGCACGTTGGAGCCCTCCTTGAGTAAATTCAGCTTGTCGGTGATCTCGAAGTCCTTGGGGTCGCCGGCCTCGTGGCCTTTCTTGGCCTTTGTGTTGTATCGAGCGACGCCTTCCAAGTTTGCCCGGGCAATTTCCCGACCGTTGAGATAGGCGATGAATCCATCGTCATAATCGACTCGAAATATCAACTCCTTGATTTCGGAGAGGTTCCTGACTTGGAAGCTGCGCCGGATGAACAGGCTGAGGTAGCCGGGCTGGCCGGGGTCATCGGCGGTTTTCTCATAAAAACGCATGTCCGTCAGTTTCGTCATGTCGTCGTTGTCCCCATACCCGAAACCGGAAGGCCCCTTCTCCCATAGGCTATCGTCAAAGTTCATCGTCTTCCAGTTTGGAGGGGGCTGCCGTGTTCCCTTAAAATAGCACCATGTTTCTCCCTCCTCGACATGAAATTCGTCGATGGTCGGTTCGTGGTAATAAAACAACTCGGCCTCTTTTTGGATTTGCCTTGGCGACCGTTGCCAATCCGCTGTGACCGGATTGAGTTGGGACTCGATGTACCCCTCGATTCCTAGTTCCTCGACCTTGGTGACATCTGCCAGGTTGGGCCCGTAGGCGATACGGTTCAGCAGGTGGCCGATCTTCTTCGCTTGGCCGAGACTCCAAACCGGGTTCAACCCGAACGGGGGCACTTTGCCGTCTTTGTGCTCGGGGAACACGTAGAAGCCGGGTTCAACCGAGAAATGTTTTGCTTCAGAAAACGGAACCTCGGGCAACTCGGCGCTTGAGTTGGCCTTTACGCGCATGAAACGAATCGGTTGATTATCGGGAAAGGTGAATGTCACGAGGCCCTCCTCGCCGCTCAGTTTTCCCGCGACAATTGGCTGCCACCCGGATGCAACGTCGTTACTGATTTCTAAAACGGTGCTCATGTGGCCCGCCGGCACATGTACGCTAATGACGACCTGCTCCCCTTTAAGCTCCGTTGAGTATATGAACGGTTCGGTGCTGCCAGCGCGCAACGTGGCTGACCCCATAAAACCGACGCTCACCCACATTGCCAGGCCGAGTGCGGTGAAAACCTTTCGCGACCAAGAATTCATGCCAGAAGGAATAGCATCGGACGGGCCAACTGTCAAAGGTTGAGCTGGCGCCAATATACCATTTGATGCCGTTTTTACAGCTTATACGACGTGTGGGAATCCCGCACTGCGTGTCGGGAAAACGCGCTTAGCCAAGCGATTTGGATTGGAACCCAAGCGACTTCGCTGTTGGATCCCCCCGATGCAAATCACCAAGCGTGACTTTCTCAAAACCGTCAGCACCGTTTCTGCCACCGCCGGGCTTGGCTTGGCTTTGCCGGTTAGGCTGTCCGCTGCGTCGCCGATCCAGCGCAACGGCAAGCCTCGACTCAACCTGAGCCTGGCCGCGTACAGCTTTCGCGACTACTTCAACACAGCCACCCACGAACAGAGACGGCCTGGTGACAACAAGGTCATCAACATGCACGGCTTCATCGACTACTGCGCCGATCACGGTCTCGCGGGTGCGGAACTTACCTCCTATTATTTAAACCCCCTAATTTCCAAAGCCGAGTTGGTTGCCCTCAAGCGTCACGCGTTCCTGCGCGGCATCGCCATCAGCGGCACCGCTGTTGGCAACGTCTTCACGCTGCCGAAAGGCGCGAAACGCGACGCGCAAATTGACCATGTCAAAAAGTGGATCGACAACGCCGCGCACATGGGCGCGCCACACGTCCGTGTCTTTGCCGGAGGCACCAATGGCCGGTCGCTCAAGCAGGCCCAGTCACTGTGCATCGATGCGCTCGAGGAGGTCGGCGAATACGCCGGCAAGAGTGGCGTGTTTCTCGGCATCGAAAACCACGGTGGCATTGTCGCCGAGGCCGAGAGTCTGCTTGAAATCGTCCGGGTCACCCGAAGCGAGTGGGTGGGCATCAATCTCGACACCGGCAATTTCCACACCGACGACGTTTATGCCGATATCGCCCGCTGCGTGCCCCATGCCGTGAACGTACAACTCAAGGTTCAAATCCAACCTCGCGGCGCAAAGCAAAAGAGCGCGGCTGACGTCGATCGCCTGGTTAAGATTCTGCGCGACGGGGGGTATCAGGGATTCGTCGCGCTCGAGTACGAGGCGGCAGCAAACCCTTGGGACGCCGTGCCCAAGTGGCTCGACAAACTCAAGGAAGCCATTGGCTGATTTACGAGGGAAACTCCACCAGACGTTGCGCCCGTCGCCCGGCACTCAGCACCTTCGTTTCGTCGGCGACACGATTCGGTTCGAGTTGACGCTGGCCCAGACCTCTGCCGCCCCCCTAAAGGTGCGCCTCCGCACCACGCTTGGCCAAGCGCGGAAGGTGCTGCAATCGATCATCGATCCTGTTGAATTCGGCGAAACACCGACCGACGAAGGCTGGCGCGACCTCGAGATGTCGCCCGACGATGGCGCTTGGAGCATCGACGTTCCGCTGAACCAAGCCGGTTTTTTCAAGGCGACTGCCCACGTCCGCGACGCGTCCGGTTTCCACCACTGGGTTGAGGGCAAAAACATCACGATCAGCGTCCACCCGTCGCACACTCGTTTTGGGAACACCATTTACTGTGCCTTCCCGCGCTTGTTCGGTGCGACCAAAACCACCAACCGACCGGCCACCGCGCCGCTCGACGAGCGCTTGGCCAAGCTGGACAACGACGGCTGGACGATCATCCCGCCAAGCGGAACGCTGCGCGACTTGAGGGCCGAGTTGCCGCACATCCTTGGCCGCCTCAAGTGCAAATGGCTGCACCTGCTCCCCATCAACCCGACGCCGACCACGCCCGACGCGCGCATGGGCCGTTACGGCAGCCCTTACGCCGCGCTCGATCTCACAGCGATCGACCCCGCGCTGGTCGAGTTCGATCGCCGTACGACCGGCGTCCAGCAGTTCGTCGAGTTGGCCGACGAGACGCACCGGCTCGGCGGCTACCTGATGCTCGACCTCGTCATCAACCACACAGGCTGGGGGAGTGCGCTGCAGGAAAATCATCACGAATGGTTTCGCCGCCTCGATGATGGCGCGTTCGAGAGTCCCGGTGCTTGGGGCACGATTTGGGAAGACCTCGTCGAACTTGACCCCGGGCCGGTCGAGCTTTGGAAAGAGTTGGCCGCCGGTTTCCTGACGTGGTGCCGCCGGGGTGTCGATGGTTTCCGCTGCGATGCCGGTTACAAAGTACCGCTACCGGTTTGGCGCTACATCACCGCGAAAGTTCGCCTCGAATTTCCCGACACCGTCTTTCTGCTCGAGGGCCTTGGTGGCGGTTGGGACGACACCGAATCGCGGCTCACCGAGGGTGGCATGCAGTGGGCCTACTCGGAGCTGTTTCAGGAATTCTCCGGCAGCCAAGTCGCCGGTTACCTCGACCACGCGCTCAAGCAAAGCAACCGAATCGGCCCGCTCGTTCATTACAGCGAGACGCACGACAATGACCGCTTGGCCAAGCGCGGCCGCGAATGGTCGCTGCTCCGCAACCGACTCAGCGCGTTGGCAAGTGTCAATGGCGCTTACGGATTCACCTGCGGCGTTGAGTGGTTGGCGGAGCAAAAAACAAACGTCCACGGCTGCGCCGGCCTCAACTGGGGCGCAAACGAAAACATCGTCGCCGAACTCGCCGAACTGAACGAGTTGCTCGCCACGCACCCATGCTTTCGGGACGGCACAAAACTCACCCGCCTCAGCCCGGACGACTCGCTGGTGTTCGCCCTGCTGCGCGAATCCAAAAACGGAGACGAACTGCTCATCCTAGCCAACCTCGACCCCGAAATAGAAAACGAAATCAAACTACCCCTCCTACCCGCCTGGGCAAAGGCAATAGACCAACTTGGCAAAACGCTGAAAGGCGAAATCATCTCCCTCTCCCAGCGGGAGAAGGCCGGGGAGAAGGAGAGCACTTCGGCTAACACACGATTCCGCTTGGCCAAGGCTGGCGTTCAATGCCTCCAACACACCGAACCAAAACCAACCGAGTCGCCGACCCCCGCCGGCCTCCTGCAGTCCATCAACTCTGGCGTCCACTCCGACGCCTATCCAAAAGTAATCCGTTGGGCAGTCAGCAATGCGAACCGAGTCACGATGGTTCCGACCGGGCACGACTTGCTCATCGAACACGAGACCCCGTTCCGTGCCGCATTAAACGACACCGACCCGGATTGCGATTCCATCAACCGCCAAAGCCAACGTGTAAGTGACAGACACTTCGTGCTTATCGACGGCCATTGCCGAAACGAAACTTATAACATGGAATTGACCTTTTTCGGCGACAAGGTAAGCCGCCTCTCATCTGTCATCGAGTTTCTCCCCTACGAGCCGAACGTGTTTCCAGACTATTCCGACAGTGTCTTGGCGAATTGCAGGCAGTTGCCAATGCTGCTGCTCACAAACGGGTGCGGTGCCATGTCGCGCATGAGTGCGTGGCTGGGAGAAGTGCAGTCCAAGTACGATTGCGTACTCGCAGCCAATCTGCATTCCAGCCTGCCGGTGGATCGGCAGGTGATGGCCAAGCGACTTCGCGTTTGGGTGAACGCAAACAGTTTCCTGACCGAACTGGGCCGCACACGACTGATCTCATTTGGTGCGGGTGAACGTGCTTGGTGGTTGTACGAAGTTCCAGCAGGCGAGAGCCGTTCCGTTCGGTTGAAAATAACAGCGGAGATGCTTCACGGGAAAAACTCAATCCGGTTTTGCTTCGAAGCGAACTCGGCAAAGCAGAGCGAAGAAATCGAAATAACCGTGCGGCTGGATGTTGAGGATCGAAGTTTCCACGGGGAAACCAAGCTCGACGCAGAAACCGAGAAGCATTTTCGTGATGCGACAAGTCCGTTGGACGAGGGCGTTGGGTTTGCGTTCAGCCCGTCGCGTGACAGGCGCTTGGTTGCCCGCGCTACGTGCGGTCGGTTTTTTGCCGAGGAGGAATGGTGCCGCGACATCCCGCACTCAGTCGAGGCGGCTCGCGGCCAAGAGACCAGTGGCGATGCCTTCAGCCCCGGTTTGTTTCAGTTGCCCGTCGAGCTTGGCCAAGCGACGGAGTTAACGATCTCCATCAACGAGCCGGACGCACAACCACTTGGCCAAGTGGAAGACTCGGTTGAAGGCGATGATGCGGAGAATAAAGAAGTTTGGGACGCTGGCTGGCCACGGCTTGGCCAAACGCTGAACTCTGCGATGAATGCGTTCGTGGTGCAGCGCGGTGAGGCCAAGTCGATCATCGCGGGGTATCCGTGGTTTTTGGATTGGGGGCGCGACTCGCTGATTGCTGTTCGCGGCTTGATTGCCGCCGGGCGACTGGACGAGGCACGGGGCGTTGTCGGTTTGTTTGCGTCACATGAAAAAAACGGCACGATTCCTAACGCTATTTTTGGCGACAACGACTCGAACCGCGAAACGTCCGACGCACCGCTTTGGCTGGCGTTGGCCATCGAGGAGTTGGCGGCAAAATTGGGCGAAGATTTTTACGCTCAAAAAGTGGGCGAGGGGAGTCGGACGTTTCTATCCGTCGTCAAAAGCATCGGGGAAAGTTACAGCGTCGGCACGCCCAACGGCATCCTGATGGACGCCGAGTCCGGCTTGGTTTATAGCCCGGTGCATTTTACTTGGATGGATACCAACCACCCGCCTGGCACGCAGCGCGAAGGGTATCCCGTCGAGATTCAAGCATTGTGGATTCGTCTGCTTTCGCACTTGGCCAAGCTCGAGCCAAGTGGTGAGTGGTCGTCGCGCTTGGCCAAGGCCGAGCAAAGTTTTGTCGATCTGTTTTGGTGCGACGAACGCGGTTGGCTTGCCGACTGCCTACTGGCCAAGCCGGGGCAGAGCGCACCCGAAGCGACAACTGATGCGAATCTGCGTTGCAACATTTTGATCGTTGTTAGCTTGGGGGTTGTCAGCGGCACGATCGCCCGCGCCAATGTCGATGCCGCCGTCCGGCACTTAGTCATTCCCGGCGCGGTACGTTCGCTCGCGCCATTGCCCGCGCTGACGCCGCACGAAGTCCGGCACGACGGCCAACTGCTAAACGATCCTGCAAACCCGTACTGGGGCCGTTACGAAGGTGACGAGAATACGCGCCGCAAACCGGCGTACCACAATGGCACAGCGTGGACTTGGTTTCTGCCGCAGTTTTGTGAGGCGCTCGTCTGCGCTTGGCCAAGCGATCCCGGCGCTGTCGAGGCGGCCAAGGGCTACTTGGGAAGTGCCGCCGGGTTAATGAACGAGGGTTGCCTTGGGCAGGTGCCGGAGATTCTCGACGGCGACGCCCCGCACCGGCAACGGGGTTGCGATGCTCAAGCGTGGGGCGTGTCGGAAGCGCTCCGTGTGTGGCATCTGCTCGACGAGCTTACTTGAGTTTTTGCAACCGGGCGACGCCGTAACGCTTGGCGATGCGTTGGTTGGCTTCGTCCAGTTGCTCGGCGTCGAGGATGATTTTTTGAACGGAGCTTCCTTTGTTGAACTGGAAGACGTGAAAGCCGTCCTGCGGGTTTTCGAGCGCACCAATCAGGTCGTCCAGTTTGGAGATTTGCCTGCCGTTCGCCCGGTCGAGAACAAGGTTTTGCGTGTTCCGTTCCTGATAACCAATGTTGTAACTATCCGGCAGAACAAGCGACAAGACCACCAGCGATGGCTGATCTTTTTTGGCTTTCTGTTTGTTGTAATAAACCAGCCGGAACGGGGCGGTTCGCTGCCAGTCAGCGCCCCAACTGCTAAGGAATTCCGCCGAGAGCGGCACGAACACTAACCCGCCGGCGATCACGTAGGTGGGCTCCTTGCCAACGGGGCCGTCGATGATCAGATTCTTCGAGAAATCAGCCTTCGGCAGGACGTAGTCAATTTCCAGTTTCTCGCCGTCGCGCCAGATTTTGAGTTTAACAATGTCGCCCGCCCATTTTTTGCGGCAGGCAAGGTATTCCATGATGACATGACCATAATCAGGGTCAAGGTAGTCACCTTGTATGTCGATCGGGAAGCCGTCCATCTCGAGAATAATATCATGCAGCTTGAGCGGCGACTTGGCTCCCGGGCGGGTGGACGGCTTGATCAGCAACACACCGCCGGTCTGGCCGCTGAACTCAAAATATTTTGTTGTGGCGGGGTTCGATGCCGGTTGCCAGATGAAGTCGAAAAAACCAAGCCCCCGATAGTCGTCGGAGGCGCGTTTCTCGAGAATGGACGTGATGAACGAGGCGGGGATTACCGAGCACGTGCTGCCGGATTTACTGGCCACAAGGCCGACGACGCGGCCGCCCGACACCATGAGTTCACCTCTGCCGGCGCCCTCCATTTCCGAGCTGGCTTTCATCTCGATACGTGGGGCTTGGTTGAAATTGGCGTCCGCCACGCTGAAGCGGCTGAACTCCGCCGCACGCCGCTCGATGTTCCCGCCACGCCAACGCACAATCTGTAGGTTTCTCTTCAGCTCGTTTGCCTTGGCGAAACGCACCGGCGCCAACCCCTCCCAAAACGCCGGGTCGCCGACACCGACGACGGCGAGGTTTGCCTGGTAATCAACCCATTCGACGCTGCCGTTGTACCATTTGCCGCGACCGCCTTTTTGCAGTCGAACCAATGTGCGGTTAGCTAAGCCCTGGGCAGTTGTCAGTATTTCGTTGCCCTCGATGACAGTCCCAAGCTTGGCTGCGGTTTGTGCACGCTTATCCCACGGGATGCGGAAGTTGAAGTTATTACGCGTGATGTCAAAAGTAACGATGTTCGCCTGCCAGTCCGGCTCGGGGACGTCCTGACTGAAAACAGCGGAGACCGCCGCAAAGATGCAGGAGGCTAGGACTAGTGGTGTTTTAATTTTCATAGGCGGCGATCGTTTTGAATGCCGTAGGTTGAAAGAATTTCGGGGTTGGCCAGTTCAGCCCGGGTGTTGTCCAGACACTCCACGGTGCCCGAGATAAACTGAATTATGTGCTGCGGTTTTGTGTTTTCCTCGAAAGCAGCGATCACATCCTCGAGGGTTTCGATGCGTTTGCCGTTGATCGTGTCGATCATCGCCCGACTGGCCAGGCGCATGTCTGCGTTTACCGGGTGCGCCAGGGTCGAGGCAAGGACAACTGGCTCCTTGCGAACCTTGGCCGGCGTCTCGTTGCGCCGGTAGTAAAGTTCGTAAATCATCTCCGAATTCGCAACACCGCGCCAGTTGCGCCCGAAGGTTTTCACGTAATCGAGCGTAAGCGGCGTAAAGACCAGTCCGGCGAAGACAAAGTATCGGGGTGGGGCGTCATACAGGTTACCGATGTTGATGTCATCATCGCGCACTTCCATTGGCACCGCAACATCGACCTCTTTGTTGTCACGCCAGATCTTCAGCTTAAGTTTCTCACCCTTCTGAGGTACCTGAAATGCGGTGGTGCAGTAGACGCGATTGCCTTCCAGCAGGATCGTGCCGTCGCTACCAACGGGATGTTCCCCGACCGCGAGGATGACGTCGTCCTTTTTCAGCAGGCCCGCCTTTTCTGTGTAATCGGCGAGGCTGTCAATCCTCGCGCCGTCGCCAGTGACCGGCAGGCCGAGATAACGGCGATACGCCGGGTTTTGGAGGGAAACAATTCGGACACCGGCTTTGGGGAAGCCGTCGTATTTGCCGTCGCTTACGTCCTCGAGAAAATGCTTGATCACGGCCGACGGAATGAAGAAACCGGTGTTCTCCAGTCCTGGAGTACCCATGAAGGCGATTCCCACCACCTCGTCGCCCTGAAAAACCGGCCCGCCGCTGTTACCGGGGTTGATGGCGGCATCCGTCTGCACAGACAGGAACGCCCTGTTACCGATGTGCACGTAATTCTGCATCTCGATGCGAGAGACAACACCCCGGGTGTAGCTGATCTGTTTGCCTCCGGCAGGGTAACCGCACGTCACCACTGTGGACTGAACTTTTGGCAACTCGCCAAGGGGCAGGGGCTTGAGTCCGTCAAAAAAACCGGGAGTGTCCACCTTGAGCACAGCCAGGTCGCATTCGTGGGAGATGTATTCAACACGGGCAAGCCATGGTCGAGGATCCTGAAACCGATGCAAAACAATCTGCTTGGCCCAACTGACAACGTGGGCGTTAGTCATGACGCGATCGCCGTCGATCACAAACCCAGTGCCGCTGGAGCCGGCCACTGGGTTGTTTCGCCACGGGGCATCCCAAATCGGGGTTTGGCTGTACACCAACACCTGAACGACAGAGCGCCCCATGTCCGCCGCCGAGGCCAAGCCAGCCAGCGATGCAAAAAGAAGGGTCGTGAAGAGAATTCTCACGCGGGAAAACTGCTGCCCAACCCGCAGAGGGTCAAGGGCAAAGAAAAACACCCGGCGGGAAACCGGGCGTTTTTTGAAATGTTTTGCGCTTGGCTTTAGGCCAAGGCGGCTTGGGCGGCGGCCAAGCGGGCTACCGGCACGCGGAAGGGCGAGCAACTCACGTAGTTCAGGCCAAGACTGTGGCAGAATTTCACGCTACTGGGTTCGCCACCGTGCTCGCCGCAGATGCCCAGCTTGATGTTCTTGCGGGTGCTGCGGCCCTTGGTCGCGGCGATCTCCATCAATTGCCCGACACCGGTTTGGTCGATCACGGCGAACGGGTTGTTGGAGACGATTTCCTGTTCCTCGTAGTTTGGCAGGAAGGAACCGGAGTCGTCGCGGCTCATGCCCATGGTCATTTGAGTGAGGTCGTTTGTGCCGAAGCTGAAGAACTCGGCGACCTCGGCCACTTCGTCGGCGGTCAGTGCGCCTCGCGGCACTTCGATCATCGTTCCGACGAGGTATTTGAGTTTCACGCCTTTGTCCTTGCTAACTTCTTTGGCCACGCGATGAACGATCTCGGCCTGCAACTCGAGCTCTTTTTTGAATCCAACGAGCGGCACCATGATCTCGGGATTCACCTTGATTTTTTTCTTCTGCACGTTGGCGGCAGCCTCGAAAATGGCGCGCACCTGCATCTCGGCAACCTCCGGGTAAGAGATGGCCAGACGACAGCCTCGGTGGCCGAGCATCGGGTTGAACTCGTGCAACTCGTCGACGCGCTTTTTGATTTCAGCTGGCTTGACGTTGAGCTTCTTGGCCAAGTCGTCGATCTGTTTTTTGTCGTGAGGGAGGAACTCGTGTAACGGCGGATCGAGCAAACGGATCGTGCCCGGCAGACCGTTGAGCGCCTTGAAGATGCCCTCGAAATCCTTGCGTTGGTACGGGAGCAATTTCTTGACGGCTTTGCGGCGGTCGGCCTCGTTGTCGGCGAGGATCATTTCGCGCACGGCGTCGATGCGGTCGCCCTCGAAGAACATGTGCTCGGTGCGGCACAGTCCGACGCCGGTCGCGCCGAACGCGATCGCGTTCTTCACTTGACCCGGCGTGTCGGCGTTGGTGCGAACCTGCATCTTGCTGGCCTTGGCGCACCAAGCCATGATCTGCGTGAAGTTTTTGTAAGTGCGACTGCGCTTGGCCGTGGTCTTGTTCTCGAGCAAGCCTTGGACGACTTCCGACGGGGCGGTCTTGACTTCGCCCGCATAAATCTCGCCGCTTGTTCCGTCGATGGAGAGGAAATCGCCTTCCTTGAAGTTCAATTTGCCGATCTTCATCGTGCGCTTGGCGTAGTTGATCTGCACACCGGCAGCGCCGCAAATACAGATTTTGCCCATTTGCCGGGCGACTAACGCCGCGTGCGAACTGACGCCGCCGCGTGCGGTAAGGATGCCGTTGGCGGCGATCATTCCGCGCAAATCCTCCGGGGAAGTCTCGAGGCGAACGAGCAACACTTCTTCGCCCTTGGCCTTGGCGGCTTCAGCGCGGTCGGCGTTGAAGTACACTTTGCCGGTTGCGGCGCCCGGGCCAGCCGGGAGGCCCTTGGCGATGGTTTTGACCTGCTTCACCGTCGCTTGGTCAAAAACCGGGGCGAGCAACTGGTCCAAATCGTCCGCCGGGATGCGTTTAATGGCGTCCTTCCACGTGATCAGTTTTTCTTTCACCATTTCGCAGGCGATGCGCACGGCGGCGAGGCCGGTGCGTTTGCCATTGCGGGTCTGGAGCATGAAGACTTTTTCCTCCTCGATGGTGAACTCGAAGTCCTGCACATCGAGGAAATGATTTTCGAGAACTTTGCAGATGCGGAGCAGTTCCTTGTGCGCGCTGGGGAGAACCTTTTTGAGGCCGATAACGGGGTCCGGCGTGCGGACACCGGCCACCACGTCTTCGCCTTGGGCGTTCATCATGAACTCACCCCAGAAAACATTCTCGCCGGTGGCGGGGTCGCGGGTGAATGCGACACCGGAGCCGGAGCTGTCGCCGGTGTTGCCGAACACCATCGACTGCACATTGACCGCCGTGCCCCACTCAACCGGGATGTTGTACTTGCGGCGATAAACAATGGCGCGGTCATTCATCCACGAACTGAACACAGCGCCGACGGAGCCGCGAAGCTGATCCCACGGATCGCTCGGGAACGCCTTGCCGGTGCGGCTCTTCACGAGCTTTTTGAACTCGGCGACGAGTACCTGCAAATCGTCGGCGGAAAGATCAGTGTCATCGGCGTGAGCGTTGCCAAGGAGTTTTTTCTTCACTTGCTCGATGAGAATCTCGAACGGCTCTTCGTCCTCGCTTGGCAGTTTTTGCACGCCCATGACGACGTCGCCGTACATTTGGATGAAACGCCGGTAGCTGTCCCAGGCGAAGCGGGCGTTGCCGCTGGACTTGGCCAAGGCCTCGACGGTCTCGTCGTTCAGGCCAAGGTTGAGAATAGTGTCCATCATGCCCGGCATCGATTCGCGCGCACCGGAGCGGACGGAGAGCAGGAGCGGGTTCTTTTTGTCACCGAACTTCTTGCCGAGCTGCCGCTCCATCCGGGCGATCCCATCCTCCATCTGCTGTTGCAGCACCTTGGGATACGATTTTTTGTGGTCGTTGAAATAAGTGCAGACCTCGGTGGTGATGGTGCATCCCGGGGGCACCGGGAGCCCGATGCGGGTCATCTCGGCGAGGTTCGCGCCTTTGCCGCCGAGGAGCGCCTTCATTTTGCCGTTACCGTCGGTTTTTTTGCCGAAGTGATAGACATATTTCGTAGCTTTTTTTGCTGCCATAAACTTTGTTTTGATTGGGGGTGCCGGGTGGGAAGCCACGGCAAAAGAGCGCGGAGACTACCAAGGAAAGTTTGGGAGTCAAACCAATCCACTCGCCGCTTGGCCAAGCGGGCCGGCATTGGCAACCGGCGGGGGCGTGTGGTAGCTTGCGGCGGTGAGTTCGGAAGTCGAGGAGACGGTAAGCAAGCCGCTGAAGCTGGTGAACTGTATGTCGTGCGGGGGCAACGCCTTTATCCCCGGCGAACTGCAACCGCTGGGGACGACGGACTGCACCAAGTGCGGCGCGGAGTTGATGATGCCGATGATGCTCGAGCATTTTGAGTTGAACTCGAGGATCGCGGCGGGAGGGATGGGCACCGTTTACCGGGCTGCCGACAAGGTGTTGAAGAGGGACGTTGCGATCAAGTTGATGCAACCGGAACTGGCCGACGACGAGGAGGGGCTTGAGGCGTTCTACGTGGAGGCGAGGGCCGTGGCCCGATTGAACCACACCAACATCATTCACCTTTACCAGTTCGGCAAATTCAACGAACAGCTTTATCTCGTGATGGAGTTGGCACAGGCCGGAAGCTTGGACGGCTTGATTGACCAGCTTGGCATCGTCCCGGAACTCCGCGTGCTCGACATCGGGATCAAGATTTCCTCCGCTCTGGACACCGCACTCAAGAACA
>Ga0302117_10000215_pt1 | contig 23264 bp, 17 predicted proteins | sample AG5_322_MG_FD_203112 | JGI IMG/M metagenome (GOLD analysis project Ga0302117, IMG submission 203112) | Marine microbial communities from Western Arctic Ocean, Canada - AG5_32.2 | ecosystem: Environmental > Aquatic > Marine > Oceanic | place: Canada: Western Arctic Ocean | collected 2017-10-01 | reverse complement strand
TCGCCAAGGTTCCTATGCCTAGTATGAGAAGCACTAGGCCTGCGCTGTAAAAGTCCGATTTTAGAAAAGCCAATAGGCAGAATATGCCTATTCCGGTCTGCAGTCCGCCATACATTGCTCCGATTTCGGCAAATGCATCACCGTTGCTCATTTCCAAGCCGGCGAGCCCTGATGGAATAGCTGGAGATGCCAAGCTGACAAGCCCGTAGCCAATAAAGACGAGAGCGGAAATTCCTAGAAGTGTTCTACCAAGTATCATGTATCTATACCTACTTCATTCATTGATTATGTAAGATCCATTGCCAAAAGGGTCTGCACTATACGCATTAGAACTCCATAAGGCCTGTAGAGGAACTATGTGTTGTTGCGCTGTACCGTAACCCATTTGCAGATATAACATTTGTTTATGTGACCCGGCTAGTATTTATCTTCGCAGAGTTTTAACTGTGCGCCCTAAACCACTCATTTAGAAATTCCTCATTGTCGAGGGTATCCTGCCTTGAGTGAGAAAGCGTGTGTCCAGCGAATCTTAAACCCAGGAACGTCGGAATTTTTGCTAGAGAGGCTGATCTTCGGACTGTGTAAGAATTATAGGGGCACAGCGATGTGGCAGCTACTCAGAGTTACTCGCATGTTCTAGGGAGACACTATGCCGGGAGTAGCCCGCTAGAGTGTATGTAGTTATTCGCTGTGAGGTTCCGATTAACTATAGGCTTAGGCTTCATCTAAGGTGGATCATCAGCCTCCAGATAGCTTCACATTCTTGAAATGCTTGTCCAATTCCAGTTTGATTTGATCGCGATGGTCGCCCTGAACCTCGATGGTGGTATTCTTTACGGTGCCACCGGAGCCGCATAAAGCCTTAAGTTTCTTGGCAAGGGACTTGAGATCAGCGTCGTTCATCTCTAAGCCTGAGATTAGGGTGACACCTCCGCCTTTTCGGCCTTTGGATTCCCTGCTGATTCTGATTGGCGGGTCGACGACCTGCCTGGGGTTGCCATTGTCTTGGACAAGGCGGCATTTGCATTTGCGCAGGGGCTTGTGACAGCCAGGGCAGATAGAGGACTCGGAGCTATAGACTAGGCGAGAGTTACTCATGGTAATAAGCCGCGAGTCTCTTTGTGCTAAGTCTTGTAAAGCGGTGGTAGTGAATATTGGTCTTCTTGTAGCTGTTTCTTTTGCACGCGTAGTTTGCTCTTTCTTAGCTGCGAGATGAGCTGCAGCAGGTGTTTGGCATCGAATGTGCTGCTGCTCGCTTGATTGTCATTAATTTGGAACAGAGCTGTTTGAATATTGCGTACGTGTTCGTGAAGGGCGGGGGATTCACTCTGCTGCAGAATGTCTTCCATGCTGATTACGTAGCGGCTATCGATGTGGTGATCACACCATGTTATGAGCGTTTTTCGTATAGTCGTGAGGTCATTGCTGCCGCAGGCACCCACGAGTTGCTTGTAGGCTACGCGTTCGTTGTTGTTTGGGTTGTAGTTCGCTGCTAACTGCGTCTTTAGACGTTGCAGATATTCGTTGATCTCACGCTTGTTGTCCGCGATTACGAGTTTGTAGATACTGAACATCACGATGATGAACGCGGTGGCGATTGTATAGTTAAGCCATGAGGCCTTTACTTCAATGAATTCTGCCTCTGCTTGTTCATCTATCATGTCCTGATCTACTATCGGTAGTTGAGATAGTAGATCCTCTAGGTTTTCGGAACTGGCCACGGTCTGTTCGGCGGGTATCTCGCCGGTGATAGTCGCAATCACTAATCTAGTTGTGGGAATGATAGTAACCTCTTGCTGGTTGGTATTTATGTTCCACCAAGGGATTGATATCTCGGGAATGAGCACATTGCCGCTTGCGATAGGCACTATGGACGTGGTTTCTATTCGGGTGCCAACGATCGCTCCTTCTACAAAGGTGCGTTCGATCTCTGCTGGGTCTGGGTATAGGTTTAAGCCTTCGATCTCTGCGGGGCCAAATGGTGGCAGTACGGCTCCGTCTAGGCCGTCTGCGGTCATGGTCACTGTGCGTACGACGCTGTCGCCAACTTTCAGGTTGTTGATGTCTGTGCTCCAGCTTTCCTCCAGTGTGAGGTTTGACACCGGTAGCCAGAAATCGTTGCCCTGAATAGCAACAGGTCGTTCCAAAACATCAATTGTTATGCCTTCGATGAATGCGGTAACGCGACGGGTGTTGAGGTTTCTAAATACAAAGTTACTAGACCCATCAGTGACCTCGCCGCGAAACAGTATGTCAGGCACCTCTAAGGGGCCGCTTCGCTGTGGAAAGATGACATAGCGCTTCTCGTAGACACCATAGCGTTCTCCATCGATGAGCTTCTCATAGTGATTGGGAGAGCCGATCAGCTGGATGACTGAGTCTTCCATCTCGAGTTCGGTGAATTGTGGGTTTCGAATGCCGTTGATCGTGTAGTAGAGGCGAACTGTGAACAACAGCTGTTCCTGCACGTAGACAGACTCTTTGTTTGTCTCTATTTCTAGGTATAACTCTTCGTTCGATTGGTTGGAGCGAGGGCCCTCATTCGTCACAGTGACTTGTATTGGTGCTGTCGTTGTTCCATTGATATCTAATTCAGGAATTATTAATTCGCCTTCTTCGAGAGGAAATAACGTAACTATGTAGTCAGTCCACGCTTCAACCGCGCCATTGACACTTCTTATCTGGCTAGAGGTTCTGGTGCCCAGCACATCAAACTGACTGGTTAGCGGAGTCAGGTCTAATTGCATACCTTGGCGCTGATCGTAGATTCGTATAGTGAGTGTTACGGTTTCGCCGCGCGCGATCTCGTTGCGATCGAGAGAGATCTCTACCTCCTGCGCCTGCGCCGTTGAGAATAGTGTTAGGCCGAGGCAGAGTAATATGAATGCCAGTCGTGACTTAATTCTCACCAGATCTGTCCTCCATTTTGTAGGCTATTTGCCGTGCCATTTAATTGACGCTGTCGGTATTGGTATCTGAATTTGCGGCGCAGCAGTTCGCCCGGGTCGTCTTCGATGCGCCGTAACCACTGTTCAAGAGATTGTTGCTCTTCAAATTCTTCATTGGTCGTTTCGCTAGGCGTATTCTGCTCGCTATTCGACTCGGAACCTTCTTGTTCTTCCGGTGGTTGATTCTGCTGCTCTTGATCTTGCTGACTTTGATCGCCTTCCTGGCTCTCTTGATCTTGCTGTTCACTGCTTTCGGAGTCTTGATCTGACTCGTTCTCGGAATTCTGTTCTGACTCGTTTTCTTGGTCTTCGCCTTCCTGGTTCTCGCCGTTCTCAGCTTCTTCTTGCTCTAACAATTGCTCGACGATTGCTTTGTTCTGAAGTGAATCGACATGGCCAAGTTCTAAGCTAAGCGCCATGTCGTAGGCAGCTATAGACTCGGCGTAGTTGCCGGACAAGGCGAGGGCGTTGCCTCGGTTGTAGTGCCCATCTACAGTATCGATGGAGCTGAAGGATGCTATTGCGGCCTCGTAATTCGCCGCTTTGTAATTAGCTGCTCCGGCCCAGTCGGTCGCCTTGAATAGCAATGCAGCGGTAGAGTGTTCTTCGCTCGCGAAAGCCTCAGCGGCCTGTTGATCCCTTGTCATCCAAAGGTCTTTCCATTCGAGCGCTTGTACCTGCTGGCTTGGTAGCATCATGCCAGAGCCGGTAACTAGAACGAGGCTGAATAACCAACCGCGACGGAAACTCATGGCAGCGATCGGTAGAACCAACAGCAATAACCAAGGACCGAACTCATGCCAAACATCGAACTCCTCTTCGACATCCGACATTTGGTCTTCATCTAATAGTTCGAAGTCCGAAAGCAGGAAGGCTAGGTCAGAATCGGCAAGCTGTATATCGTGGTAGCGCCCGCTGACGCGATTGGCGAGTGACTGCAAAACGTTTTTGTTCAGAGTAGGGATGATCAATGCTCCAGCTTCATCTGTCAGGAAGTTGCCGTCATTAGTGCGAATTGGCGCGCCTTCTTCGGTGCCGATACCCATGATCAAAAGCTCATAGTCGTTCTCGGCGAATAGTTCTGTGATAAGCAGTTCTTCGTCGAAGCCTCTTATGCCGTCTGTCATTAGCAGCACCTTGCCTCGGTTCGCTTCAGTTCCGTCAAGTAGTCCAATGGCGAGTTCGATCGCCTCAACTGGCTTGCTACCAAAAAGCGGCATTATATTAGGGCTTAGCGAGGGGACCAGTGCTTCAATTGTGACCACGTCATCAGTTAGCGGTGTCACCGTATGCGCATCCCCAGCGTAGACGACGAGGGCGGTCTGACCTTCTTCGCGCAGAGTGAGGATGTCCCGCAGCTTACGCTTCGCTAGATCGAGCCTATTAGGCGAATGATCCGGTGCAAACATAGACAGCGAAAGGTCAAAAACGATGACAAGAGCGTCTTCTTTCTTCTGCACCGGTTGTGGCAACTGCTCCCACACCGGGCCGGCCAGCGCAAGAATGGACAGAGCCCAGGCGGCAAATAACAAGATCAGCGGTGTTCGCTGCGATGCGTTCTTACTGCGGTCTAGAAGATAGGGCAGAAGATTCTTGTCGATGGCCTTGTCCCAGGCTGTTACGACGGAATTCACGCGCCACATTGCGACGAAAAATAGCAGCACAGGAATCAGTGCCAGTAGCCATATTGGTCTTAGGAAATGAAAATTATCGATCAAACTGACGGGTATAAGTATCTCCATCAGGTTTTACTTCCGTTGGTTGTCTCAACTTCATCATCATCGTCGCTATTGCCTAGTCTTGCTTTGCCGGCGAGTGACATCCATGGAATAGAGAATAGAGCGAGCAGGAAACTGATTATCACGGCTGCACCGAGGGGCCAATAAAATAGAACTCTAGTGGGCCTGTAGGTCTGCTCGTCCTGCTCGATGGTCTCGAGTAGGTCTAGTTCTTCATAGATATCGACAAGATCATTCACATCTCGAGCTCTGAAATAACGTCCTCCAGTTGATTCTGCTATCTGTGTGAGCACAGCTTCGTCTAATTCTGCCGACGGGTTGATCGCTCTAGCGCCGAAGAATGTGCGCTGCACGACTTGATCGGCACCGATGCCGATCGTATAGATCTTGATGTTCTCTGTCTGCGCGAGCTGACCTGCCTGTTCTGGCGAAACAGCGCCGGCATTGTTCACGCCATCGGTCAGTAATACCAGTACGCGGCTGTTCTCGGGTCTCGTACGCAGGTGGATGACACCTAGGCCGATAGCGTCGCCGATTGCTGTAGCGGATTCTTCGATGATGCCGATCTCAGCTTCGGCCAACAGCGTGCCGACGGTTTCGCGGTCGAAGGTGAGAGGTGCCTGAATATAGGCATGGGCGGCGAATAGGATTAGACCGAGGCGGTCGCCTTCGCGGCGCTCTACAAAGTCACCGACAACAGCCTTCACTACGTCGATACGTGAGGCCTGACGATTACCCACCACCATGTCCTGAGCCTCCATGCTGCCGGAGATGTCTACCGATAGCATTAGGTCGCGTCCGGTGGATGGAAGCTGGACGGGGTCGCCTAGCCACTGTGGGCGGCTGGAGGCAATCACCACGAGCAACCAAATTGCCATGCAGCAGATTAGGTTTAATAATCTGCCGGAGGTCATGTTCTCGTTATCTGACTGCAAGCGGCTGAGAGTGCTGAAGAAAGGTACGTACAGCGCCGCATCCTGACGTGGCGCACGTGCAAAGAGCTTATAAATGATTAGCGGCAGTGGTAAGACTAGGAAAACATAGGGCCAAGTAAATTCAAGCATCTGAGCTTAGCCCCTGAGCTGCTGAGGCAGTTTCGTCACTGGGGTCATCGTTAGACTTCTTATCACCTTTATAGAGGCTCTCGATCCACTGCTGACCGAAGCTCTGCATGGCGTCTACATCCACTTCGCACTTAGTCTGGAAACGGCCGTATTGCAGGGCTGTAGCGATGTCGTCGGCCATGAGGGAAGATTCCCCTTTTTGACGGATAAAATCAACCCATGAGGCTCCGTCTAGGCTGGCTGCATTGGCCTGTGGGTAGTGCACCAGCGCTACGCGGCGAACCACGGTATTGAATTGATTGACGTAGTCGAGCTTGCTTTGATCCATGTTAGCCGGGTCTGTTTGGGAATAGCTGTCATAGCAGCGCTGCAGCTCGGCCAGAGCGTATCGGCAGATCTTCTGCTGGTGTGCTCTGCTAGTTAATTTTCGAAACAAGATAACCAGCATAAATAGGACGATAGCGGCGAGAATCCACCAGCCAATAGCCGGCGGCCAGTAGCTTACCGGTTCGGGAAGGTGAATGTCGGCTAGTTGAGCTAAGAGCTCTTCGCTATCCATTGACGTATCTGCTCCACGACCAATTGATTGGTCCGCATTTTAATGAGTTGAATCCTCAGCTTGTCTAATTCCGACTGGATGCCTTGCATACGTTGCTGAAACTGTTCTTTGTAGCGATTGCGCGCCTTGTTGCTATGGGTATTGAGCGCGCCTTTGCTGGAGCCGTCGGTGATGCTATAGATACCGGGTACTGGTAAAGATTCCTCTAAGGCGTCATACACCATGCAGCAGACCACGTTATTGTGCTGCGATAGCTGATTTAGATACTGCAATGCCTTCGCATCCAGCGTCATAAAATCGGAGATTACATACAGCGTACTGCCGGGCTTAGTGATGCGCCGTATTTGACCGAGAGCGTGAGCCAAGCCAGGCTTAAAGCCTTCTTCTGGTTCTCTGTGGGTCTCAGGATCCTTAACGTGCTGCAGCTCCTGATTATATTTATAGACTTGATTCAGCAAATGCAGCGCCGATCGACGGCTGCGCTTGGGCCTAACCAAGGACGAGCCCCAATTTGAAAACACCAGTCCGCCGACTCGATCGCCATTATCGATGGCAAGCCAGCACAGTAGTGCGGCGGCCTGAGCTGCTAGAACCGACTTGAAGGCAACCTGGCTACCAAAAAACATGTTGTGAGTCTGGTCGACCGCGATGATAACGGGTCGTTCCCGCTCTTCTCGGAAGACTTTGGTAAAGGGTTTATTTGTTCGAGCGGTGACCCGCCAGTCAATAAGCCGTATATCATCGCCTGCTTGATAGGGTCTGAACTCTTCGAAGTCGAGTCCGCGGCCACGCATCTTGGACAGATGCAGCCCCGAAATACCGGCGATGGAGCGGGAATGAGCTAAGTAATCGAGATTCTTTGCTGCATGGCGCTGAATCAACAACTCTTCCAAGCTGATGACCGCTCCAGTACTCTGGTAGCGGGCGAAATGTGGGTCGCTGTTAAGCTTCGCTGACATGATAAGCCTTGGCGTTTGCTAGGCTGAAGGTACGCGTTCGCGAATAGTCTCAAGCACTTTATCTGGAGTGATACCGCTGGCTTCTGCCTCGAAGCTCAATAGGATGCGATGGCGCAGACAGTCGAAAAGGACTTCCTGCACATCATCTGGGCTTACGAAGTCTCTACCCTGAATCCATGCATGGGCCCGTGCGCATCGGTCTAGCGAGATCGTGCCGCGAGGGCTAGCACCATATTCCAGCCAAGACGCAAGGTCCTCGCCATAATTCTCTGGTGTTCGTGTCGCCATGATCAGTTGAATTATGTATTCCTCAACCTCTGGCGCCATGTGCATGTTCAGGATTTCCAAGCGCGCTGCGAATAGGCACTCTTGAGTTACCTCTTTCGGAGATTCTGCTACGTGATTGGCAGCCTCATTGCGGACAAGGTGTAGGATTTTTCGCTCTGCTTCGATCTTCGGGTAGTCGATCGTAACGTGCATGAGGAAACGGTCTAGTTGTGCTTCAGGAAGTGGATAGGTGCCTTCCTGCTCAATTGGGTTCTGGGTCGCCATCACGAGAAACAGGGGTGGCAACTGGAAGGATTCGCGGCCAACACTGACCTGATGTTCACCCATCGCCTCTAAAAGTGCTGACTGCACCTTCGCCGGTGCGCGGTTGATTTCATCTGCCAGCACCAGATTGTGGAAAATAGGGCCTTGTTGGAAGATGAATGTACCGTCTTCCGGCCGATATACCTCCGTACCTGTAATATCGCTAGGTAGTAAGTCGGGTGTAAATTGGATGCGATGAAAATCGCCCTCTATGGCTCGTGAAAGATCTTTGATCGCTTTGGTCTTTGCCAAGCCGGGTGCGCCCTCTACCAGTAAATGGCCATCAGCCAGCAATGCAATCAGTAAGCGATCAATTAGGCGCTCCTGGCCTATAATTTGAAGCGATAACCAATTTTTGAGTTCTGTTATTATTTCGTGATGGCTCATATTGATAATTCTCTACTGTGTGTGCGGCGCATAAAGCGAAGTCAGGGATTTTAAACGTTTTGATATGTATGTCTAGGTCGAGATTGTAGCTGAATGTAGCTACCCCTCGGTCACATCGATAAATTAATTGAAGTAACCGCCGCGGCGAGGGAAAGTTAGATTAATGATGAGGCGGCAGATGGGGATGGAAAAGCAGGTTTTTGCGATGATTCGAAGAGCATGCAGAAATAGGCAGCATTTCACGCGAGGCCCTATGCTATGAGCGCAAAATACCTATTGGGGCATGAGAAGCTCATGAAACTCAGCAAGAGGCTGGGTGAAAACTATTCGAAGACGAATGCCGTCGATCTGGATCTTTTTGTTACCCATTACTTTGCCAGCACTTCGCGCTCGGACCTGAGTGATCGCAGCAATGATTCGATGTATGACAATCTAAAGCAGGCTTGGGCCTTCTATCAACAGCGCGATACTAAGTCGCCCAAGATCGAATTCCTGCACTTCGATTCCGGCGATGAGGGAAAAGGAAAAGGGGAGATAAAGGACCGGAGCAGCGGAACGCGTATTCTTGTGCTGCAGAACGACATGCCATTCTTGGTCGATTCGATACGGCAGGCGCTTACGCGCTGCTCGGTAATTATTAAATACATCAACAACTCCGTTCTCTACAGCGAGCGAAATGCGCGCGGCTCTAAATCCCCTGGAAAGCTATCGGCCATTCCGCTCAGTGTAACTGAAGGCTCGACTAGGGAGGCGTTGATCTGCGTCGATTGTGTTCGGCTCACTGCCAATGAGAGCAAGCTTGCCGAAAAGGAGGTTCGCGAAACCTTAAAGCATGTTGCGGCAGCTGTTAAAGACTACCCAGCCATGTCCAAGCAGATGCTGAGAGTTAGAGCTGCACTCAAAAAAAGTGCGGCAATTGTCCCGGCCTCCCGGACAAGTCACAACGATTCGCTTGAGTTTATCTCTTGGATGTTGGATGACCATTTTACCTTTCTGGGCTACGAGAAATATTGCATTAATCGCAAAACGGGTACTCCGAGCATCGAGTTACAGGGAAAATCTCCTTTGGGTGTTTCCAAGTTTAAGACAGGCATCAAGCCGAAAGTTAAGCTGTCCGACTTATCCATGGGCGCGCGCGACCTGATTCTGAAGAAGAAGATCTGTAACTTTGCGAAATCGGGAACTCGCTCCAAAGTTCATCGCCCAGCTTACTGTGACTACGTGCTGATAAAAGAATTCGATAGTAACGGCGAAGTTTCAGTAGAACATCGTTTCTTAGGCCTCTATACATCCTCTGTGTATTTCCAAGAAGTGTTGGAGATCCCTTTGCTGCGGCGCAAAGTACAAGCAGTGCTTGAATTGTCAGGCTTCGCGCAGAATGGGCATAACATCAAAGACCTATTGCAGGTCATCAACGTGTTTCCGCGGGATGAGTTGTTTCAGATTAGCAGAAGCCAGTTGTTGCACACCTCTACAGAAATTGCCCGGATCCAGGGTCTGAGGACTAGCCGGTTATTTATTCGCCGCGATCTCTATGGAAACTTCTTTTCCTGTCTTGCGTATGTCCCTAAAGACACGTTTACAACAAAGGTGCGGCTCATAATACAGAAGCTTCTGCAGCTGCGTCTGCAGGCAGAAGAGGTCGAATTTACCACGTATTCCTCGGAGTCAGCATTCACCCGAATCCATCTCATCTTCCGTGTGCCGCGAATAGAGCAGGTGATCTATGACGCGTCGGTCATCGAAACCGAGATGGTTAGTCTTATTAAGCCTTGGGAGGAACACTTTTCGAAAGCACTGGCAGTTCAGCATAGCGATATTGAGGCCAGCAAATTGTTTGCGGCGTATTCAGACTGTTTCTCCGAGTCCTACAAGGAGTCCTATAAGCCTGAGACTGCCGTCACCGACATTCTAGATATTGAGCGAGTTGTAGCGACGAAAGAGCTGGTCGTAAAACTTTTGCCCTGCAGTTCCGAAGGGCAGGCCGAATTTAGTTTCATAATATTCAGTTATGACGAACAGCTTCATCTGTCTGATGTCGATCCCATCTTAGAGAATTTGGGTCTCAATATTATTAGCGAGAAGACTTTCAAATTACAGTTGAATTCTGATGACCGAGTTTGGCTGCATGACTTTTCACTATATCGTGCTAAGCAACTTGGATATTTCACTTCCCAGGCGAAAGAGATCTTCGAGGATGCGTTTCTTGCGATCTTCAATGGAGAGATTGATGACGATAGTTTCAATGAACTGGTTACTACGGCGGAGATAACATGGCGTTATGCTGCCTTGCTACGAGCGTATGCATCTTATCTAAAGCAAATTAATTTTGGCTATAGCGTGGCACATATTGCCGAGGCCTTGTCGAAGAATCGAGAAACCTGCCGTCTACTCATTGAGTATTTTGCCAAGTTGTTTGATCCCTGTCTTAGCGGAAGCGAGCGAAAGAAAGTGAAAGCGGTTAGAAGAAAACTCATCACGGCAATTGACGCCGTTACTGTACTGTCTGAGGACAGCGTGCTCAGAGCCTTTCTAAATTTGTTCGATGCGACCCTTCGCACTAACTACTTTCAACCGCAGGCAGATAGCGCTTCACTCAAGAGCTATTTCTCATTCAAATTTGATCCAGCTCAGATTGACGGCATGCCTAGGCCGGCGCCTCGCTATGAGATATTCATTTTCTCGCGCCAGGTTGAGGGTGTTCACTTGCGGGGCGGCAAGGTCGCCCGTGGCGGACTGCGTTGGTCGGATCGTCGTGAAGATTATCGTACCGAGATACTGGGCTTGGTTAAGGCGCAGCAGGTCAAAAATTCAGTCATCGTTCCCGTTGGTGCGAAGGGCGGTTTCGTCATCAAGCAAGACACATCTAGCTTATCTAGGAATGAGCTCAGAGAACTGGGCATTGCCTGTTATCAAATATTTATTCGGGGCTTGCTTGATATCACTGACAATCGAGTAGGAGCTAAGATTTCTTCTCCGCTGTCTGTAGTCAAGCGCGACGACGACGACCCCTATCTGGTTGTGGCCGCCGACAAGGGTACAGCTACGTTCTCCGATATCGCGAACGGTCTCAGTGCCCAGTATGGCTTCTGGTTGGGCGATGGCTTTGCCTCCGGCGGTAGCAATGGCTACGACCACAAACAGATGGGCATCACCGCGAAGGGTGCCTGGCTGTCAGTGCAGCGACATTTCCGCGAGCTGGGTATAGATATCCAAAAAGAAGACTTCACCGTGGTAGGCATAGGAGATATGTCAGGCGATGTCTTTGGTAATGGCATGCTGTTATCCAAACATATCTGCTTACAGGCAGCGTTCAACCATTTACAACTATTTATCGATCCGACTCCAAACTCTGCGCGAAGTTTTACTGAGCGTTCCCGTCTCTTCAAGAAGCAGGGCTCGTCATGGAAAGACTATAACGCAAGTTTGATTTCAAAGGGCGGGGGAGTGTTTTCTCGGCAGTCGAAATCTATAGCGATTACGGCGCAGATGAAGAATTGTTTCGACATCGAAGCGGACTCGCTGACACCTGATGAGCTTATCTCTGCATTGCTAGTTAGTCCTGTGGACATGCTTTGGAATGGCGGTATCGGCACCTACGTAAAGGCAACTTCCGAAAGCCATCAAGAGGTAGGCGACAAGGCGAATGATTCGCTGCGTGTAAATGGTAAGCAACTTCGTTGCAAGGTGATTGGTGAGGGCGGCAATCTCGGCTTTACTCAGCTCGGACGCATTGAGTATGCGATGCATGGTGGTGTATCGCTAACTGACTTTATCGATAATTCTGCTGGTGTGGACTGTTCGGACCATGAGGTTAACATAAAGATTTTATTGAACACGCTGGGCAAGAAGGCGCAGCTTAGCGAGAAGAACCGCAGTAGCTTGCTGCAGAGTATGACTGAGGACGTATCCCAACTCGTTCTTGCGAACAACTATTCCCAGGTGCAGGCGATTAGTCTGGCCAACTACGAGATGGAATTTCGCAACAAGGAATACGCGGGCCTTATCTCCTTTCTTGAACGGGGCGCAGGTCTTATCCGAGATTTAGAATTCCTGCCAAGTGCTGAACAGTTAGAAGAGAGAACGGCGAAGCAGCAGTATCTGACACGGCCCGAAATCTCAACTGTAACCTCCTACGTGAAGATGTATCTAAAACAGGTGCTGGTTAATGCTGATTATATCGATGATGGCTACTTAGAGAAGTACCTTCACGATGCGTTCCCAGCGAGTCTAGCAAAGAAGTATCAAATAGAAATCTCAAAGCATCCGCTGAAAAGAGAATTGATTGCTACGCAGCTTGCGAATTTTGTTGTGAACCTAGTAGGGCCGAGTTTTATCTATCGCTTGGTAGATTCGACAGGAGCGTCGGCAAACGATGTGGTCAAAGCAGCCGTGATGGCCAAGGATATTTTCGATATTGAGAAGTACTGGCTGCAGATAGAGGCGCTGGACTATAAAGTATCGGCGAATACACAGGCAGCGATGATGACGCGCTTAACGCGCCTGCTTAGGCGAGCTACGCGCTGGCTGCTGCGCCATCAAGAGGGTGTGATGGGCTTCGCTGAGGTTCAGAAACTATTCGCCGGGCAGATTAATGCTGTTCGCATGATGTATCCACAGAAGCTGCCGCCCGACGCTCAAGAGTTGTTCGCTGAAAAGTTTGAAGGTTTAGTCACAGATGGCGTCCCTGAAGATCTGGCGCGAGATATAGTGCGCTATGAATTTCTCTTCCCTGCTACTAGCTTTATTGACATTAGCAAGGCGTGCGGCGAAAAACTCTCGATCGTCGTGGAGGTCTACTATGCTGTTGGTGAAGAGTTGCAGCTGAATTGGTTAGGCAAGATGATAAATCAATTGCGTGTGGGTAATAATTGGCAGGCGCTCGCGCGGGAGTCCTATTTAGATGATCTTGCTTGGCATCAGCGTATCTTGACAGCGAACATAGTCGATTCGAGTGATAAATCCGGGTCTGCGGCAAGTAAGGTGCAGAGATGGAGCCAAGAGAGCGCAGCATCGCTCAGTCGAGCTAAGGAGATGTTGGAGCTTCTGAAGGCAGAAATCGATCCAAACTACGCGATGTTCTCGGTGGTCTTACGAGAATTGCAGACGTTGGCACAGCAGACGGTGGTTAAAAACTAGCTGCTTAGTTTTATGATTTTGATAGTTCGTAAATACTGCGTACAATTCAAATTCATTGAACTCTTTGTTTGCGACTAATTATTTATAAAACTCTGGCGAATTATCTTTGTACAAGCTCTTACGTAATATTTTGTTCTGTCTTCCTGCCGAGGCTTCGCACAATCTCGCCCTGCACGCGATGAAAATCGGCGACGGTCTTGGAGCTTCTGCTTTGCTTGCGGCGGACACAGCAGGCAAGGCTCAGTCGAAGAGGTTGATGGGAATCGATTTTCCGCATATTGTCGGTCTCGCCGCAGGTCTGGATAAGAATGCGGATTACGTGGACGCTCTAGCCGCGATGGGGTTCGGCTTTATCGAAGTGGGTACGCTAACGCCTAGGCCTCAGCCTGGAAATCCTAAGCCACGGATGTTTCGCCTCAAGGCTGAGCAGGCAATTATTAATCGTCTTGGCTTTAACAACAAAGGCATCGAGCATGCCTGCGAGAATATTTCGAAGCTAAGAGCTCGCGGCGTGCTGGGAATCAATATTGGAAAGAATTTCGATACGCCAGTGGAACACGCCAGTCAGGATTATATTCACTGCCTGAGAAGGGCCTATGTGCTTGCCGACTACATTACGGTAAACATTTCCTCGCCGAATACACCTGGTCTGCGTAATCTGCAATTTGGTGATGAGTTCAATAGCTTGTTGGATGAGTTAAAAGAAGAGCAGGCTCGCCTTCAGGCTCATCACAATATCTACACTCCAATCGCCGTGAAGCTGGCACCGGATATGACGGCAGAACAGATAGTCTCCTGTTGTGAGAGCCTGCTCAGCAGAGAGTTCGACGGCGTCATTGCAACAAATACTACGATAGATAGACCTTTGGTTGCATCACATTCGTTTGCAGAAGAGGCGGGTGGGCTGAGCGGGGCGCCACTGAGTGAAAAGTCCTGCGAGGTTCTGCGGTGTATCAAGGCAGAAGTCGGCGAGCGTATGCCGATTATCGGTGTCGGTGGCATCATGTCGGCTGATCATGCGCAGCGGCGTCTATCCGCTGGTGCTGATCTGCTGCAAATCTATACAGGCTTCATCTATAAGGGCCCGTCCCTTATTGAGGAAATTCTCGCCGGCGTCGCTACAGATTAGTTAGTCGATCAGGGATGTGCAACCGTAGCCAGTTGGGGGCAATGCAAGTGCGCTCAAAGCAAGTGAAAATGAAATTTTTACGCCAGCTTTTAACGCACGCAACATTAGAAAAATCATGGATGGTTTTTTCAATATCAACTAGATAGGAAAACTAGATTGATTACACTGATCTTCTATACAACAGTTGGCTGCCACCTCTGCGAGCATGCGGCGGTGTTACTCGAAGAATTTTCTGGGCAGGCAGACTCTCCGCAATTCGATCTTGAGGAAGTGGATATCAGTACGGATGACTATCTTGTGGAGCTGTACGGGATTCGAATTCCGGTAGTGAAGAATTCAGCAAACGAGAAGGAGATCGGTTGGCCGTTCGGTCTCAAAGATATTGCGACGCTATTTTGATGTGCCAAGGTTCGAAGCGCAGACCGAATAAATTGTTCGTAGGACAACGGATGTCGGCATAGCCTAATCGTACAATCTTTTGGTATTCAGCCGTTGTTGAAAAGTCAGCCATGAAATTCTGCTCGCCATAGCCAATCTGCGAAAAGTCGCGACCGTGTTGCAGCATCTCATCGAAGCTCATCACATTGAAGTGCCCATGGCCTATGTGTCTCTCTGCTCGGGTCATGTGTTGCGTCGTGCGAAGAAGCAGCTACTCGTAGCGTGGACCGAGGCAGATGTCGCTGGCAAATATCGCCTCGAAGTTTCTAATCTTGCGCAGATAACTCCCTGCCTGCACTTCTTTTAGCTCGGCGAGCTCGAAGGGGATGTTGGGGTTCTTCTCGGGCGTGATTGCGGTGCAGGAATCGGAATACCTTGCGCCGGTTGCACAGACTTTAATTCGATGGGAGTGAATTGGAAAGAGGCGATGTTCTCGCAGCCTCGAAGGTGGTATTACGTGGGTTAACAATTGGCGTGCTGATCAGTAGCGGCTCTGTTGATTTATCCACTGCTACATAAAATGGTCGCCGAACGGCACAGTGCTCGTGGTAAAGAAGCCCTCTAGAAATGCTCTCTTATTCGATACCTGACCCGTGTCTTTCTGCTTTATATTGCCCAATTTTGTATCAGGACTTAATACCTTGTTGATCATATAGTTAAGCGCGGACAATTTTACTGTGAAAATGCTGCTGAATCAGTCGAAATCGGATATAGGTAACTGAATCCATTGGTGATTATGGGGGGGTCGCATTTAGGCTTGGATTTCAGCCTGGCCCGACGCCAAATAGCCGCTTTGAATTCTCACTAGTCTCAAGGGCTAGCTGTTCAGCAGGCCGACCGCAGCAACGTGAAATTGTATACAGCACCTCTATTAAGTGTTTCGGTTCATTGCGACGGGTCTTAGGTTTGGGTCGAATTGTTCTAGGCAGAAGATATGGCGAGTCGGTTTCAATTAGTAGTCGATCGCTGGGTATGAGCCCCACTAGTGACTGTAGGTCAGTACCGCGTCTCTCATCGCAGACCCAACCGGTGATGCCGATATACATATCCAGTCCTAGGTAGTCTTCGAGTGCTTGTTGGTTATCGGTGAAACAATGCACCACGCCGCCCACAATCTGTTCGCGATAACGACGTAGTAGGGCGACAAACTCCGGATGGGCGTCTCGTTGGTGCAAAAATAGAGGTTTGCCGAGTTCTGCAGCGAGCTTGAGGTGTTCTTCAAAGACTTCGAGTTGTATTTGGGGGTCCGAGAGGTTGCGATTGAAATCCAGGCCGGTCTCGCCGATGGCGACGCATTTGTCTGCACTGGCGAACGCGCGAACACAGAGCAGGGCATTTTCGTCGAAGCTCTCCGCAACATGGGGGTGAAAGCCTGCTGTGCAGCTGAAGATCTCTGGGCGAGCCTGACTTAGACTCAATGCCGCTTCATTCGATTTCTGGTCGGTACCGGTAACGATAATATGTGATATGCCAGCAGCTTGTGCTGAGGTTACGACCTCATCGAGATCATCGCTGAAGGATTCGTGACTGAGGTTGGCGCCAATATCTACTAGATTCATTATCTGACTCAAAAAGGGGCTGGTTAAAAGCGCTGAGAGTCTATCCCAAGCAAGGGATGAGAGCTAGGGGCTGCGCTATGTACAGAGCAGTAGCAGCGTAGATATTTACTTACTTTTCCTCGATAATAGCGCGATAGGAATCCTAAGATTAATTGTAGGTCTTCACAGTGGACGCAAAAGTTAACATGCAGACGGAAAAGAAAGCACTTGATTGGGCAAACCTCGGTTTTCAATACCTGAGAACCGATTCTCGCTTCAGCGCGAATTGGAAAGGTGGCAGCTGGAACGAAGGCGAGCTGGTTAGCAGCGAATTGATTGCAGTACACGAAGGTGCTCCATCTCTGCACTATGCTCAGCAGTGCTTTGAGGGTATGAAGGCGCAGACCGCGGCGGATGGCCGTGTTCTCCTTTTCCGCCCGGATCTAAATACTGAACGAATGGACCTCGCCGCGGCGAGATTGCTCATGCCTGCTGTACCGCGCGAGTTATTCATGCGCGGCGTTGAGGAGGTAGTCAGGGCGAATTACGCCTGGATACCGCCTTTCGGTTCAGGTGCCTCCCTGTATATTCGACCCATGCTGATCGGCGTCGGTGAGAATCTCGGCCTGAAGCCAGCGCAAGAATTCGAGTTTCGTGTCTTTGTCTCGCCGGTAGGCCCTTATTACAAGCAGGCGGGTCTGTCGGTGATCAGCCTTGCCGTTTCCGATGTTGATCGCGCCGCGCCTCGAGGCACTGGCAGCTACAAGGTTGGAGCTAACTATGCTGGTGGATTACTTGCGACCAAGTTAGCGCAGAAGGTCGGTGCCAACGAAGCCTTGTATCTAGATTCCAAAGAGGCACGCTATATCGACGAGGCCGGTTCGGCTAATATTCTTGTCGTAACGAAAGACGGTGCGCTACTGACACCTAAGTCTGATGCCATATTGCCTAGCATTACGCGTCGATCGATTATGACACTAGCCCAGGAGCAGTTAGGCATGAGTACGCAGGAGCGACCTATCGATCTGCGCGCAGAGTTCTCTACGTTTCAAGAGGCAGCTGCCTGCGGCACTGCCGCGGTGCTTTCACCCATTGGCAAGATTTGGTTCGACGGGCAATGGCACGAAGTAGGTGATTCTGGATCGAACGCTGGGCCGATGATGCAGAAAGTCTACGACTTGCTAGTAGGCATCCAAAGGGGCGAGCTCGAAGACAAGCATGGCTGGTGTCATGAGGTTGGTATCTAACGGTTCTACTATAGAATTGCGGCATCGTTAAATAGTTTCATGACTAACTATTAATCCCTTATGCATTCAGAAAAGCTTCTTAAATAGCCTGCTTCGTGAGCTTTTCTATTGCCCTAGTGCCGGTTGCGAGAATCAATTCCTGTGGTTGCTTGTTTCTTGGTCAATTTGCCATCTAGTGCTGAAAAATCAATTTTCCCTGAACAAATATTCTCTTCTGTGATTCTGGGTTCAATCTCAATAATTTCCTTATAAATTGCCCACTTGCTTATCGAATGTCATGGTTTGTGACTGTGCTCGGAAAATGTTTTTTTAAGAGAAAACTTGACCCACCTCCAACTTATCCTTATATATGTGCGCTGTTTGAGTAGCCGCAATCGCCAGAATTAGAGAGTTTTTATAGCCGATGTCTAAATCGTTAGTAATAATTGAGTCCGCCGCAAAGGCGAAAACAATCAATAAGTACTTGGGAAACGAGTACATTGTGAAGTCTAGTATCGGGCACATACGGGATCTGCCAACCAGTGGCAGCGGCAAGGCAATCGATACAAAGGCGCGCGCCGCGGCAGCGGCCCTGACGCGAAAGATGCCTCCCGAAGAAAAGGCAATATACAAGAAAAAGAAGGCCAAACAACAACTTGTGAAGCGAATGGGCATCGACCCTGAGCAAGATTGGGCGGCAAACTACGAGATTCTGCCGGGTAAAGAGAAAGTCGTTGCTGAGCTTCAGAAGCTCGCAAAGAATGCCGATCACATCTATCTCGCGACTGACCTTGATAGAGAGGGGGAAGCTATTGCCTGGCACTTGCAGGAAGCTCTTGGTGGTGATCCTAGTCGCTATAAGCGCGTGGTATTTAACGAAATTACCAAGAAAGCCATCACTGATGCCTTCAAGAAGCCGGGCGAAGTTGATATGCGTTATGTGGAGGCGCAGCAGGCGCGGCGCTTTCTAGATAGAGTTGTGGGCTTCATGGTTTCGCCATTGCTCTGGGCAAAAGTTGCCAGAGGACTGTCAGCGGGCCGAGTGCAATCTGTTGCGGTTCGTCTCGTTGTAGAGCGAGAACAACAAATCCGCGCGTTTATTCCAGACGAATTCTGGGAAGTGTTTGCGAAACTAAACACGAAGAAGAAGGAAAAGCTTCGCTGTCAATTAGTTAGGCAAGATGGCGGCAATTTCCGACCGGATAATAAGGCTGATACCGACGCCGCTCTGGCGACTCTGCAAGGCGCTGACTATACGGTTTTGAAGCGGGAGGATCGAGCTACCTCATCCAAGCCGAAGCCACCATTGATCACCTCGACGCTGCAGCAGGCCGCAAGCACAAGACTCGGTTTCGGGGTAAAGAAGACCATGATGATGGCGCAGCGCCTCTACGAGGCCGGTTATATAACCTATATGCGTACTGACTCGACTCATCTGAGCAGTGATGCCCTTGCCATGTGTCGCAACTATGTTGACAAGAGTTTCGGCGCGAAGTACCTCACTGAGAAGCCTATGCTCTATAGCTCTAAAGAAGGTGCGCAGGAAGCCCATGAGGCTATACGGCCTGCTGAGGTGAAGACTGTGTCCGAGAAGCTAATGGGCATGGAGCCGGATGCAGTGCGTCTGTACGCGTTGATTTGGCAGTACTTCGTTGCCTGTCAGATGCAGCCTGCTAGATATCTAAGCTCATCTATCACTGTAGCTGCCGCAGAGTTCGAGCTGAGAACGAAGGGGCGCATCATGCAGTTCGACGGTTACCTGAAGGTAATGCCGTCCAAAGATGAAGACATCGTGCTGCCTGCAGTTGAAGAGGGCGACACACTGAACTTAGAAGTGCTCGAGCCGTTTCAGAATTTCACCAAGCCCCCCGCGCGCTTCACTGAAGCGAGCCTTGTCAAGGAATTAGAGAAGCGAGGCATTGGCCGTCCTTCTACCTACGCCTCGATTATCTCGACGATTCAGGATCGTGGCTATGTGCGAACTGAGAACAAGCGTTTCTTCGCGCTGAAGATTGGCGATATCGTCGCCGAGCGATTGCAGGAGAGCTTCGCCGAGCTGATGGATTATGACTTCACCGCAAAGATGGAAGAGTCTCTCGATGAGGTTGCCGATGGTGAGAAGAATTGGAAAGTGCTACTGAACGAGTTCTATGAGGGTTTCACCAGCCAGCTAGCAAAGGCCGAGAGCGAAGATAGCGGCATGCGGACTAACGATCCGACAGAAACCGATATCGAGTGCCCGAAGTGTGGCCGTTATATGCAAATTCGAACTGCATCAACAGGTGTTTTCCTAGGCTGTTCGGGCTACGGGTTACCACCGAAGGAGCGCTGTAAGTCGACTATTAACCTGACCCCGGGCGACGACGCAATTCGCACCGATACAGCGGAAGAGGCAGAGGCGCAGGAGAATATCCTGTTAAGAAACAAGCATCGCTGCTCGATTTGTAATACGGCAATGGAGCCCTATCTCATCGATGAGAAGCGTAAACTGCATGTCTGCGGTAACAATCCAGATTGTCTAGGATTCGAAATTGAGAACGGCGAGTTCAAGATTCGCGGTTACGATGGACCAATTATCGAATGTGATAAATGCGGCCAAGATATGCAGTTGAAGACCGGCCGCTTTGGTAAGTATTTTGGTTGTAGCAGTGAAGACTGTAAGAACACTCGCAAGCTTCTAAGAAGCGGCGAAGCTGCACCGCCTAAGATGGACCCAGTGCAGATGCCGGAACTAATATGCGAGACGGTGGAAGACCACTATGTGCTACGTGATGGTGCGGCGGGTATGTTCTTAGCTGCTAGTAAGTTTCCTAAAAATCGCGAGACAAGAGCGCCATATATAGAAGAATTGCTCCCGTACAAGTCCGAGATCGATCCAAAGTATAATTTCCTTCTGGAGGCCCCGTTAGAAGACGATGCAGGCAATAAGACGCTTGTTCGCTTCTCTCGCAAGACGAAAGAGCAATACGTGCAGACTGAGATCGACAAAAAAGCCACTGGTTGGAAGGCATACCATGAAGGCGGGAAATGGGTAATTGCCAAGCCTGAGAAGAAAGCTAAAGCAGCAAAGAAGAAGCCGGTAAAGAAAAAAGCAGCGAAGAAGAAGGCCGTTAAAAAGGCTGTGAAGAAGGACTAGCGGGCTTAGTTCACTCTGTGTACACGGTGCGTGCTGTCACACAGAGCTTTCTGCAAAGTTTGACTAGATACGGTGCTAAATGTTGCGTCGTATTACCCCAACACTGATCCCCTCAATAGCGAAATCGCAACTTCTCAGGTCTACTTCGATAGGCTCAAAATCAGGGTTTTCCGGCAGCAGGGTGAGTTTGTATTTGCTGCGCCCCTTTTCTAATCGCTTAACCGTCACCTCGTCGTCAATTCTGGCTACTACGATGTCTCCGTTCTTGGCTTGATCGGTTTTGTGTACAGCGAGTAAGTCATCCTCATAGATACCGACATCGATCATGCTAGTACCTTTCACGGTGAGAAGGTAGTGAGCTTTGGGTGAAAACATGTCCGGAGGTATGTTGCAGTAGTCGGCGATGGATTCCTGCGCGAGGATTGGGCTGCCGGCTGCTACCTGGCCGATGATGGGCAGGCCTAGCTGTTCGTTAATGGGTAGTTTAATGCCTCTGGAGGTTCCAGGTAAAACCTCGATCGCGCCTTTTCGAGCTAGTGCCCGTAGGTGTTCTTCGGCGGCATTCGGCGATTTGAACCCCATCTTGCTAGCTATTTCAGAGCGAGTGGGTGGGTAGCCGGTCTCCTGCATATACTCTTTAACGTAGGCGAGGATTTCTTCTTGCCGGGTCGTGAGCTTAAGCATGTTATTGTCCTTTGCTGGTAAGAATACTGTAATTATATACAGTTATCTGGCAATAACAATAAATCTTTAGGACCATGGTTTATAAGTTTTATCGTGACTCGGACTCAGGAAATCTGAAAATCATTACCTAGATCCAATGAATCCGGCTCAATATCCAAAAGTGCGCCAGAGAAGTTCTCTGGGACAAACACTTGATCTGAGTAGATTTGATCTTCGCGGTTAAGCTCGAAAGGGGTGGGCCAGTCCTCGGGCGCTTCGGCTTCGCTGATAAAAAGCTGACTCCAGGTACTGAGGTCGTACTCGCGGACCTCGCCATCGAGTAGTTGGTATTCTATGGTGCTATTAAGCTTATCGATTGCGACAACTTCGAAGAGGGCTCCGCTGATCAGTTCTTGATACCAGACAGAAACTTCGGGCAGAATTTTATTCATCTCCTTGTCTCCAGGGTCCTACAGATTTAAATGAACGAACTCCTTGTAGTGTTTTAGTGCTAAAGATTGAACTATTGCTTCCGTTAAAGCTCAACTATAGTGAGTTTTAAGCAGGCAATGGAAGCGAAATCGGACGATTGTTTACGCGCGCTTTACGCATCAAATTAATAGCGATTAACTCTATTGAAGAACCGATTTTTGCTAGCTTCGAACATATTTGTGATAATCGCTTCTCACTAGTCGAGTAAACCTAATGCAGCATACGAATACTGATACTGGCGTGGTCATGCTCGATCTAAAGGGCCTGATTGTGGAGATCCAGGAGAGAGAGCTACTAACCCATCCGCAGGTTGGTGGTGTGATCCTCTTCAGTCGAAATTACGCATCTGCCGCGCAACTCGAAGACCTAATAGCCTCAATAAAGCAGTGTAACGACCACCTTCTTGTTGCGGTAGATCAGGAGGGAGGTCGGATTCAGCGTTTTCGCGATCAATTCTTAACTCTGCCTGAGCTACGAGCAATCGGGATCGAATACGAGAAGGATCCAGAGCAGGGAATAGCGGCTGCTAAGTTGTGTGCTTGGGCGATGGCCGCCGAATTGATGCAATACGGAGTCGATATTAGCTTTGCTCCTGTACTGGATCTATTCGACGTAAATAGCCCAGTAATAAAAGAGAGAGCTTTTTCGGGCGACCCAGCCGCGGTGGGGGATATCGGCCTTGCTTATATCGAAGGTATGCAGGACGCTGGCATGGCCGCAACTGGCAAGCATTTCCCAGGTCACGGCAAGGTGTTGGCAGATTCCCATACAGAATTGCCAACCGATACGCGTAGCTTGGAAGAGATCAGAGAGAATGACTTAATACCCTTCGTTAAATGTATTCAGAGTTTGGATGCAATAATGCCTGCGCACATTGTCTATCTCGAGATCGACGAGCATTGCGCGGGCTTCTCCAAGGTCTGGGTCGAGGATTTACTGCGCAAGGAGCTCGGATTCGATGGGGTGGTCTTCAGTGACGATCTCACTATGAATGCGGCGCACAGTGCTGGCTCGGTCACCGAACGTGCCGACATGGCATTAGCTGCAGGATGCGATATGGTGCTGGTCTGCAATCAGCCGGAACAGGCGGCAGAACTGGTGAGCTATCTCGATGAGAAGCAGCAGCCGGGCAATAATAGAATTGGCTGCATGCTAGCGAAGAATGCGAGTAGGCATGCTGGACTGTATGAGAGTGAAAGATGGCTGGAAGCTAAGGAATTAATTGGCAAATTGTCTGTTTGAAGCTTGCCTAGCTA
>Ga0302117_10000214_pt1 | contig 23355 bp, 20 predicted proteins | sample AG5_322_MG_FD_203112 | JGI IMG/M metagenome (GOLD analysis project Ga0302117, IMG submission 203112) | Marine microbial communities from Western Arctic Ocean, Canada - AG5_32.2 | ecosystem: Environmental > Aquatic > Marine > Oceanic | place: Canada: Western Arctic Ocean | collected 2017-10-01 | reverse complement strand
CATCCTCGGGCGATATGCCCTGATGTATTATCGTTGTGATAACGATAGGTACTTCAACATCGGGATTTAGCTCAGCGGGAATTGCGAGATAGGAAACAAATCCTGTAATCATAATAGCGACGAACACACTCAGCGTGGTTCGTGATCGCGATACGGCGGCATCAATATAGTTCTTCATGAAGTGAGCTCTCTTCAATACTGCAAATTATTGGTAGGACTAGCGAGACCAGTCGAAATTGCTTTCTACTTGCTGTCCGGGAAAGACAATTTCTTGGCCCAGCGTAATAAGATTGATAGTGCCGTTGAGGCCGGTAACCCAAACCCCTGGATTCATCGCACTGGTATTGTCCCCAACGATTTCAACATTGTTAAATTCGACCATGTTGCTCGCACCGATAGTCTTAACGCCAATTAGCCCGCTGTCGTCCAATGTGAGGGAGGAGGAGGGGATCAGATGTGCTTGAATATCGGCTGAATCCACCAAAATTTCGGCTGTAATACCCTGGCGAATACCCTCAAAAGAAGAATCCACCTCTACTTCTATGCGGTAACTTCTGGACACATTATCAGCTGCGCGCGCGAGGTAGTTCACGGTGCCAGCTATGCGCTGTCCGGTGAGTAGTTCGGCGGCTACTCGGGCGCCGACACTCAGGCTGCCGATATCTTGCTCTGGCACTAGTCCGACTAATAACATCGGGCTATCGTCTAGTACAGAAGCGCAAACTGTTCCTGCATTTAGTAGGTCGCCTAGTTCGACGATGCGTGTTTCTACGACTCCGTCGAAGGGTGCGACGATCTTAGTTCTTTCTAACGCTAGTTCTGCGCGAGCTACTCCCGCTCTAGAAGATTGCAGTGCGGCCTTGAGTTGGGCAACGATCACATCCGATTGCAGTCCTCTGTCTTGTAAGTCTAGAGACGCCATATATTCAAAGTTCGCTTGCTCTTGTCGACTTTGAGCTTCTAGCAAGTTTGAGTCACGGGCATCTATCGCTATCTCACAAAGGAGATCGCCTGCGCTGACTCTCGCTCCGCGCATAACAGGCTCGCTCACAATTCGGCCAGCTTGCTCAGCTCGTACCTCTACGTGACGAAATGCCTGCGTGCGTCCTCGTACACGAACCTTCTTGCCGTAGGTCTGCTGATTAATTTTGGCCGCTCGTACGATGTAATCACTAGGATTCTCTCCTGGCGATACGCCCACGGGTACAGCCACGATAGAGCTAACAGTGGGCGTATTACTCTCATCTGGCTCTTCAGCGCTCTGTGGAATAACCATCCATAACACTACGACAATCAATATTCCTGCTGATACGACATGTTGATTCTTCACTAAAATCTCCAGTAATAAGATTTATGGGTTCGGATTACTTAATTTTTCAAGCAGCTCTATCGCTTTGTTTTAGACGCCTGCGTATTAGTTGCGCCTAGTAAGAATGGCTCGTGGTACTCGATTTTTGGGCAGACCGTCGCTGTAGTTGAGTGGCTCTAACTTGCAGGGGAGGGTGCTACTCTTTTGCTTAGACGTCCAGTAAAAAAGTGTTACGTATTGTAACCATTAAAAATGAAATTACAACATGTTTACCGCCTATATACGTGCCTTTAGCGAATTTAGTTCCTTTCTTACATTTGACTGGTATTCACGTAAATCTATGCTAGTTTCCTTCCTAACAGGAAGTTATCTAATAGAGGGCTAAATGCGTGAAAAATTTGAGCAATAGAGTCGCTATTATCACTGGATCCAGCAGTGGCGTAGGAGCTGCAACGGCTAAGTTATTGGCAGCTCAGGGCTGTAATGTGGTCATCAACTACAATTCTAATGCTGATGGTGGCAATGCGGTGGCTGCAGAGTGCGAAGCACTGGGGGTTGAGTGTCTAGTTATAGGTGGTAATGTGGCAGAGGATGCTAACTGCCTCGCTATGGCAGGGGCAGCGATTGAGAAGTGGGGGCGTATCGATATTCTCGTCAACAATGCTGGGACTACCAAGTTTGTAGACCACTCAGATCTTCACGGCTTGAGTAGTGATGATTTTCAGCATATTTATGGCGTGAATGTGATTGGCAGCTATCAAATGATTCGTGCCGTGAGCAAGCAGATGCAATCGCAGGAAGAAGGCGGCGCGGTAGTCAATGTCGCCTCGACAGCGGCAGTTACCGGCATCGGTAGCTCGGTGGCTTATGCTGCCTCTAAGGGCGCGCTTGTGACGATGACTCTGTCTTTGGCGAGAGCATTGGGGCCTAAATTGCGGATCAATGCTGTGTGCCCAGGTTTCATTGAAGGCGATTGGCTGCGCGAAGGACTAGGCGATCAAAAATATGAAGAGCTTATGGCCTTTCATCGTAAGAATTCACCGCTTGGAGTTACAGCGACGCCCGAGACGGTGGCCGATGCAATTGTGTATTTTATCAGCGGGCCTCAGGTAGTAACCGGTGAAACGCTAATAGTTGACGGTGGGCGACATCTGACCATGACGCCTCTGGGACGGAGATAGGAAGAGACGCTTCACAATACGATTCGCTGTTACTTAGCCATGGGGCGCTTTTGTAGTTTCCGTTGCAGGGTGCGGCGATGCATCTTCAATTGTTTGGCTGTTTCGGAAATATTTCCATTGTGTTCATTCAGTACCTTCTGAATATGTTCCCACTCGAGCCTGCGCACAGACATAGGTTCGAAGCGTGTCGCCTCTGGGTGGGCAGTAGAGTTAGATTTATCGGTGCCTACTAATAGTGCGCTGAGAATTTCGTCAGCGTCTGCCGGCTTAGCCAAATAATTGTCTGCGCCTAATTTGATTGCCCCAACCGCAGTGGTAATGCTCGCATATCCGGTAAGAATTAGAATTCGGCTACTTGGGTTGCTATGCTTTAGTGGGGCGATTAGTCCCAAGGACGTATGGCCACCAAGGTTCAAGTCCAATATGGCATAGTTAAACAGCGTGCTCTTTATCAGCAGCAGGGCCTCATCTTCGTTAGCCGCGTGTGACACTTCGTAATCACGATGCAAAAGTGCGTGAGTCATCACCCGAGAAAAAACCTCGTCGTCCTCGACTAGTAAAATATGTTCCTTCTCCATTTTCCTGTCTCGATAAGAGCTGGCGTCTGTGCTTACAGCGTGGGTTGGGGAAGGCGGATGACGCTAAGTGCGCCGCCTTCTTTCGTGTTAAGCATCTCGATAGAACCATTGAGTCGCTCGATCGCAGCGTTTGCGAGAAATATTCCTAGGCCCATGCTCTCTTTTCGTTTGGAAATAAAGGGCTTGCCAAGCTTTTCTATAACATCTTTGGGTATTCCGGGGCCGTCGTCCTTAATCGAGATTTCGAACTTGAAAGGCGATTCTTTGGTAATACTAAAGTGGACGGCTACATTGCTGTGCGCAGCCTTGATGGCATTTTCGATAATATTGATCACGGCATGCTTGACACTTAGGTTCGAGGTAACGAGCGATTCTGAATTGTCGTCAATATGGAATTCGGTCGAAGAGGCTGGGTGTATGTTCACAATATAATCTTGAATGTCATCTGCGAAGGTCTTGAGCGATACGGTTTCAATTTCTTCAGGATTGTCTTTGTTGTAATAACGAATAAGTTGCGTAAGAGAATTTTTACAGCGCGTCACTTGCTGTCTTAGTAGCGATATGTCGCTTTTTATATCGCCAGCCCTAAGCTCTTCGGCATTTAGGTTATCCAAATCGGTTAGCAACACGGCCATTGTAGATAGAGGCGTACCTAGCGCGTGCGCTGTGCCGGCAGAAAGAGTGCCTATCGCTACCAGCTGCTCATTACGTAATTCATTCTCGCGCGCTTGGGCGAGATTCAGCTCACGAATTTTTATGGTATTGGCCATGCGCGTGATAAGCACGGATATGAGAATGGCGCTCACCAAGAAGATAACCCACATGCCCACGAGGTGGAGTTGAAAAGTCATTACTTCGTTCTCTGGAGACATTGCAATACCATCATCGGGTGATAGGTCCAGTAGCAAGAACGAGGTATAGATAATAATGCTCCCTATAGAAAATACATTCACAAAGGTTTGCGGCAGAATAGTGGCTGTGAGCGCTAGCAATACCAGCAAGTAAGAGATAAGCGGATTGCTCGCCCCGCCGGTATTTAGTAACAGTATGATCAGGAAGAATACGTCTACAAGAATGTGGTAGAACAGCTCGGAGTTACTGATAAAATTCGACGCAGCAAGGCGCAGATATCCGATTAGAATGGTAAGTAGGATGCACGCGATCAAAGAGATGATAAATGTGACCGGAATTTTCAGATCAAAAAAGGGATTTAGGACGATTAGGGCTGCCACACTGGCAGCGGTTACGAAGGTGCGTAACAGAAGAAGCCGCTGTAGACCCTGTCTCCCGGGGCTCGCGCTATCGGAAGAAACGGGGATGAGGAAGCTGAGGGATTCTGAAATTTTAGTTCGAGCTTTCATTCTCCCATTCTACCGTAAAGGCAGTCAGGCGGAAGCGAAGGACAGCGGTAGAGACAATATGTCGCAGGCCCTGAGTGCGGCTGGGCTGGGCTATGCAATGGGGTAGTGGCGGGTTATATTGCATCGCCACTAGGGCAAATAGCCACGGAATAACCAAAAGCAGCACTGCCTTGATACGACCATGACATATAGCTCCAAACCGACAATGCTGAGCTTGCTAAGCAGAATACTCGAGCTTGAATTAGGCGAGTCTCGATTGCAGTACTATGGTCTTTTTGAAGGCTCGAATCGGGTGAGCCAAAATACTGCTGCCGAGCTTCTTGATGGCCAGCAGAGGTTCACACACAGCCTTGACGAATTAGTCGGAAAGAACGATGCGAATGCTGTTGTCCTCCTAGTTGGCGATACCCTCCTACATCTCGCTAAATCAATGGCTGAAACCGGCAAACCCGTCTATTGGTTTGGATCGAAGAGCTTGATGAATTCCGATATCGATGCTCTGGTAAGTTTTCAGTATGCGGGTGAAGATTTTTTGGCATCGACTAATCCTGCGGCCGCTGATGTATTGATTCATGCGGGTTCGATACGTTATCTAGACCAGATGGCGCTGCTCAGTAAGAGCCGAAGTTTACTCGGTGATTCTGGCCAGCTTATTCTTTTCAGCGAATTTCTTGTAGATGATTCTTGCATAGAGTATTCAGCACTTCCTAACCTCACCTCATTTAAGCAGCTTTCCAAGCGACTCGGTTTTGAGGAGTTAGAGAGTAGGGATCTGTCGGCGAGCGCGTCACACTCCCTGAAATTGCTGTGTCCATTGCTAGAAACGCATGGTGCAGCGCTCGCTCGCGGAGCTGCAGAGAATTCTAATCTGCTGGCAGATATGCATGCTGAATTTTCAACTATGCGAGACGAATTCTCGACCGGTAGACGCGGATTTTATCTCTTCGTGCTACGCAGGGAGTCTAATACTGCTTATGAATGGGCAGATGCTGAGTTTGGTGACATTCAATCTTTTAACCCGCTTGAGGTTGCAGACCTGTTTGAGAAAAGCTTCAACGTCGACTTCGATGAAGAACTATGGAATTGGAAATATGTTCAGGGTGACGGTAAGTGTGTGGTCGTGCGCCTAGACAAGCAGAGCGACATCGTTGCGCACTATGGTGGAGCTCCGCGAAAGATTGCCTATTTTGGTGAATCATCTATGGCTATTCAGCCTTGCGATGTGATGGTGCATCCAAGTATCCGCAAGCAATACGGTAAGGGCAGTCTCTTCTTTGAGGTGGCATCTACTTTTCTGGAACGAGAGATTGGGAACACAGTAAATCATTTGCTGGGATTTGGCTTTCCGAACCAGAAGACAATGAATATTTCAAAACGTCTCGGCTTGTACGAGAAAACTGATGACTTTATTGAGATTGTCTATCCTGTTTCGCAGGCGAGCGAGGATCCGGAGCGCCATCAAGCTATGATCTCGGACTACGATCCTCTTGATGCTGCGTCTCGCGGGGAGCTTGATAGCCTCTGGGCCCTTATGAAGGACGATTATAGGGATGGAATTATCGGAGTTCGAGACGCCGAGTATATTCAGCATCGCTACATGAACCACCCTTTCTCGAAATCAAAGCAGTATCGCTGTGTAATTATACGTGCACTAAGCTCGAAAAAGGCGCTGGCGTTCGCGGCAGTGAAGGAACACGATGGCAGTAAGTTGTTGATGGACTTGATATGTCCAGTAGCAGTTATGAAATCGGTAATATCTATTTTAAATCAAGAGCTTATCCGAGGAGAAGGCGGTGCGGTTTTGCGCCTGTGGGTTACAAGTTCGGGCAAGGATAAGGTCTTGACCGCCGGCGCGATTGTGAATGAATTGGGTATTGAGATACCCTGTAACAGTTGGAATCCCGGACCTAACGCAGCGGTGCTCTATGGCGCCTGGTGGCTGACAGCTGGAGATATGGATTTTATCTAATCAGGCTTGCCCTGCGTCGTGAATCGGCTTTGTGGCTCTGCGGCCTAAGTAACATATACTTACTCATGTATTTGAAATTAAATTCAGAAAAATAGAGTTGAATAGCTAATAGGAACAATAGCAAACATGAATAGCAAAAATATTTATGAGATCGACCTCGATCAGAATCAGGCTAATTTCGCACACTTAACACCACTCAGTTTTATCGAACGCTGTTCTAGTGTTTATCCGCGGAAGATTTCGCTGATTCATGGTGATAAAGAATATACCTGGGCTGAGACTTACAAACGCTGTTGTTTGCTTGCTTCGGCGCTTCTGAAAATGGGCATAGGCAAGGGCGATACAGTAGCGTTCATGGGAGCCAACACTCCTGAAACATTCGAGGGGCACTTCGGCGTTCCTATGACAGGAGCGGTGCTCAATGCCTTAAATGTAAGGCTAGATGCTAAGGCTATTGCATTTATTTTAGAGCATGCAGAAGCTAAAGTTCTATTTACTGACAGAGAGTACAGCGACACGATAAAGACCGTGTTGGAACTAGTGCCGCAGGAGCTAACAGTCATCGATATAGATGATCCATCTTTCTCCGGAGGAGAATTGTTAGGCTCTGAAGATTATGAGGCTTTCTTAAAGAAGGGCGATAACGACTACAGCTGTTTTCAAATTGAAGACGAGTGGCAGGCCATCTCATTGAATTATACATCGGGTACGACGGGCGATCCTAAGGGGGTTGTCTTCCACCACCGTGGCGCGTACCTGAACGCAATCTCAAACAATCTGTGCTGGGATATGACGGCGCATCCTATCTACCTATGGACACTGCCGATGTTTCACTGCAATGGCTGGTGTTTTCCTTGGGGGTTGGCGGCCGCAGCGGGCACGAGCATCTGTCTTCGCCACGTGCGCGATGCAGCTATTTTCGATTCTATGAAGAAGCACAATGTGTCACATTTTTGTGGTGCTCCTGTCGTGCTGAATACGATTGTGAATGCGGACGATAGCCTTAAGGTGGGTATCAAGAAGGGAATAAAAGCGATGACAGCCGGTGCTGCTCCACCTGCGGCAGTTATCGCGGGTATGGAGAACATGGGATTTATCGTTACTCATGTATATGGATTAACTGAGACATATGGTCCCTGTGTGGTCTGTGCGCCACAGGACGGCTGGGCCGAGCTTTCGATTGACGAGAGAGCTGAGCTATTAGCTAGACAGGGTGTGAGAGCGCCACTGCAAGATGAGCTCATGGTCGCTGATCCAGAGACTCTCACGCCCGTTCCGAAGGACGGCAAAACCATGGGAGAAATATTCATGCGTGGAAACTTGGTCATGAAGGGTTACCTTAAGAACCCTAAGACCACAGCAGAGTCTTTCAAAGGTGGGTGGTTCCATTCGGGCGACCTCGCTGTCTGGGATGAAGAGGGTTACGCGCAAATTAAGGATCGTTCTAAAGATATAATCATCTCCGGTGGTGAGAATATATCTAGTTTAGAAGTCGAGTCTGTATTGTTCAAACATCCAAAAATAATGGAGGCTGCCGTCGTGGCCGCTAGTGACGAAAAGTGGGGAGAGGTTCCCTGTGCTTTTGTTTCGCTAAAAGCAGGTCAGGAAATGGAGGTCGATGAACTAATTGCGTACTGTCGAGAAGAATTAGCGGGATTTAAGATACCGAAGAAAGTTGTGTTCGGTACTATCGCGAAGACATCCACTGGCAAGGTGCAGAAATTCTTATTGCGTGAGACGGCTGAACAAGTTGGCTATGCGCTGAAAAAGTAATCTCTAAAAACCCTCTGCAAAAACGGGTCATATGACCCGTTTTTTGTGTCTAGCAAAGCTGGCTGCGGTGTTAGAAATGTTCGATGATTTCACCAGTCACTGCACCATCGGCTATATCGAGATTGACTTCACGATACAGATGAATGTCGCCCATAACCGACGAATCAGCATCGATAGTTATTTTTGATGACTTTTTACCGAACCCGAAGAATCGGCCGAACCAAGAGCCTCGACTCTCTACGATAATATCTCCTTCGACAACGTTGCCATCGGTGAGAAGGATACCGCCGTTGCTAGTCTGCACATTCTCGCTTACACGCGTGCCGCGTAGCCTAATTTTACTGTGGACAGTGAGCCATGTACTGAAACGTCTCGGTTGATGCGAATGCCTCCGCTGACAGTTTCTGCGCATTCAATCTCGACACCATCATCTAGGTCAATACCACCATTTACTTTCGAGATATATCGGACGTCGGTGGCGTTGGCGGGTGATGCGCAAAGATAGCCTCCCTGAATTCTTCCTATTTAAATCGGTTGGTTCTTGTCTTGCTGTATAAAGTCGCAATAAGCTTGCCAGTTTTAAATAATAATAAAATACAATAGCTTATGAATTTTTCTATGTTGGGCCTGTCTGGGAAAGTGGTCATTTTCACCAAGTGTTCTGGCGTAAAATGGGGCGTCCCGTTTCTTTACAGAATTCAGCCTATGCGCTAATGTGCCAAAGCTTGAGCGCCACTCTCTCTAAGGTGTTTAGACGAGCCAAACTATGATGTAAATAAGTTATTCAATTTGAACTATGTACTAATGAGCAACTAAGGTAGGCACTATGAATCTAAGAAAAATAACAATTGCACTTTCAATTATCTCGTTCCTATTGCTACTTCCTGCGCTAGTTCTAGCTCAGGGTAGGGTGGTTGAATCTGACAGCCATCGCTTCGAGGAGGTCGCGGAAGGGGTCTGGTTGGTAACGGGCACGGGCTCTGTTTTCACAATGAGTAATGTCATGGTCTTGGTTGGTGAATTCGATACCTTAGTCGTGGATTCCCATGTAACTCCTACTGCGGCTCGTGCATTACTGGCTTCGATACCGGTGATTACTGATAAGCCCGTTCGCTATCTTGTGAACAGCCACTATCACTTTGATCATGCCCATGGCGCTCAGGCTTTCCCTGATGGAATCGAAATCATCGGCCATGAATTTACGCGGACGAAGCTTAACGGCGAGCTAGGTAATGTACTAGAAGAGAATACTTTTAAGAGCTTCTCCGATCCGGTTCCAGCAACGGTGGCGAACCTTGAACGTCAGGCAGCTGCAGAGACTGACCCAGCGCGTAAGGCAAGATTAGAAGAGCGTCATAGGGTACAGCGAGATTACATGAACGCTATTGGCGAAGTGCAACCTACGCCACCGAATATTACTCTCGAGACAAAGATGACCTTGTTTCAAGTCGTTGCCGATGGCAGTCGCGAGATTCAACTTCATCATTTTGGTCGTGCCCATACTGGTGGCGATGTGATGGTCTATCTTCCTCAGGATAAAATCGTGTTTACTGGCGATATGATGCTGCCGGGACTTGCCTATATGGGTGATGGTCATGTCGATGAGTGGCCAGCCACACTTGATGGTCTGCTGTCACTCGACTTCGATACATGGCTTCCAGGTCATGGTCCGGTGATGCGTAATAAGGAAATAATAGGGCACTTTCAAGTTTATCTTCGCGACTTGTGGAGTAAAACCTCGCAGATGCATAGCGACGGTGTGAGCTTCGAACGTGCTGCGCAGCAGATCGATATGACTAACCACAGCCAAAATTTTGCGCAGATTCGCGCAGCAGGTGTAGACCCTAGGGCGATTCGCCGGATTTACCAACTGCTCGATCAGTAGCGCTTAAGCTAGTATTGAGGCACAAAAAAAGGGGTTCGTTTGAACCTCTTTTTTTGTGCCTGATGTAATCGAGTGCCTATCAGTCTATCGTTGTATAGGGAGCGACGGAATAAGGCTTATTGCTGTAACTGTCTATTATAGCTTGCATCGCAGTTACGCCCACATCCTGTCTAACGGTTAGATGTCTGTAAGTCGTGATCTGAGTCATCATGATGCCGATCATGTTCTCCACCGGATCAACCCAAAAAATCGTGCCCCATGCGCCACCCCAGCTAAATGTGCCGGGAGTAAGCGGGTCGCGTGCGGTGCCAGCATCATTTACTAGCCCAAATCCAAGTCCAAAGGTATATCCCGGTCCGCGAATATACACATCATTCTCACCACTGTGATTGCTGATCATGAGGTTTACTGTCTTGGGGCTCAACAGCCTCACCCCATCCAGCTCGCCGCCATTCAACAACATCTGGCTAAAGCGCCAATAGTCGGAAACCGTGGAGGAAAGTCCTGCTACGCCGCCAAAATACGTTGTCTCCCGATACTCGGTCTCCCGGAAGAGTTCGATCGTCTGGTTGGGGCCACTCGGGCTATAGACCGCAGCGACACGATCGACCTTGTCTTTAGGGACTATATAGGAGGTGTCGTGCATCTTTAGAGGGTCGAGTATTTTTTCTTGTAGATAGCCGACGAGGCTCTGTCCTGATATGCGTTCCACTAATAGCGCCACATAATCAGTTGAGCTTCCATATTGCCAGTCGTCTCCGGGGTGAAAGCTCAAAGGCAGTGGAGCACGATTGATAAGTGTTTCTTCCAGGGTTGCCTTGCGTGGTAACAGGGCCAATTCTTCTTCAGTCAATACTTCGCGGCTAGGATCGACCCCGGCCGTGTGGGAAAGCACGTGGCGAAATGTAATGGGTCGATGCGCAGACATGCGATAGTTTGTGCCATCCTCTTCGATGACAACTTGCTTACCTTTTAGCTCGGGGATCCAATCGGTGATGGGGTCGGTTAACAGGAAGTTACCTTCTTCGTAGAGCATCATCAAAGCGGTCGACACTATCGGTTTGGTCATCGACATGATGACGAAGATGGAATCATCCGTCATCGGCTCGTTGCTTTCTTTGTTTTTCCAGCCCTGTGACTCGACGTGTATTACCTTGCCGTTGCGCGATACCAAAGAGACGGTCCCCGCCAGCATATTGCTATCTATATAGCGTTGCATAGTGCTAGACAGACGCTGTAGCCGTTCGGATGATACGCCGACGTCCTCTGGCGCGGCAGTTGGGAAATCGTTTGCCTGTGCAATACTGTTGGCGATCAGCATGGGTAGTGCCAAGAGTAGAGCGCAGACCTGTTTAAGAGACTGTTGGAGATTCTTCATGACTTACTCCGAATTATTATCTTAGGTGGGTAGAGAGTGCGTTTGGATAAGGCAACCTGAGCCAGTATAAGTGACGCCAGAGGGATTTGACCAGCAATCGCTTTTGCTTCATTCTCGGCCAACTTTTATAAAGTCGGGGCTGCCCTTGAAATGGCCCCATCCAAGGGACAGGCAATGACAAACGAAACAGACGTGGATCGACCGATATTCTTGAAGCCCGGTCATAATGCAGGCGATCTAGTGGAATCCAGCAAGTGGAAGATTCTACGTGAGGAGCGAGGCTTAGTGGAGGTGGATGCTCATTTACCTGATCATCTGTTGAACCCAAGGGGCCAGCTGTTTGGGGGGTTTACTGGTACTTATGTCGATATGATCTCACTATTCACGGTGCGCACACCGTTTAAATCCCAGGAGGATTTTAAGTGGTCGGCAACCGTTAATATGCGCATAGATTATTTCGCGCCAGTTCTAGGGCCGAGATTCTTGCTGAAGGGAGAATTGATTAAAGATGGTCGCACTACTTGTTTGGTAGCCACGCACTTCACCGATATGGAAGGTAATAAATTAGTCTATGCCATTACGACTCTGCGCAAGAGTACTTAGCGCAGAGCAATAACAGTTATAAAAGCTCAGTCCAATAGAAAGGCTGGTGGGATTGCTCTCACCAGCCTTTCTTTGTCGTGTGCTGCGCTATCACTACTTAACTACAAAGAATAGCCTCTCTCATCATGATCTGTAATGTCCAGACCCATCTGCTCTTCTTCTTGACTGACGCGAATGCCAGATGTTACAGCACCCACTACCTTCAGAATTATGAACGTGAGTATGCCTGTGTAGGCAGCCACCGAAAGAATTCCGATTATCTGCACCATGACCTGCGAGCCCATAGTCATGTCCTGGGCAAGTCCGTTACCGCTGAAGATTCCTAGTTCGCCAGATACTAATATGCCAGCGAGCAAAGTACCGACGATACCGCCGACACCGTGCACAGGAAACACATCGAGAGAATCGTCGATTTTTATCTTCTGCTTTAAGTAGACAGTAGCGTAATAGCAGACAATACCACCGCTAAGCCCAACGAGGAGTGCGCCAGCTGGTCCGACGGAGCCGGAGGCGGGAGTGATCGTCGCGAGGCCTGCCACCATGCCGGTGATTGCGCCAAGGCCACTGGGCTTGCCAAATTTTATCCATTCTATCGCCATCCAGGTTAGTGCACCGGTCGCAGCAGATATGTGTGTGACGAACATGGCCATGCCTGCGCTGCCGTCAGCGGCAAGAGCGCTGCCAGCGTTAAATCCAAACCAGCCAACCCAGAGCATGCCTGCGCCGGTAAAGCTCATAGTCAGGTTGTGAGGCATTATCGGCGCTGTTAGAAAGCCTTCGCGCTGTCCAATGACGAAAGCAAAAACCAATGCTCCAATACCTGCCGTTATATGTACCACGGTGCCACCAGCGAAATCGATCAGGCCCATCTGGCCTAGCCAGCCGCCACCCCAGACCCAATTTGCTACAGGGAAGTAGACTATCAGCGTCCACAAGGCAGAGAACAACAACATGGATGAGAATTTAATTCTCTCCGCGAACGCACCGACGATCAAAGCCGGGGTAATGATTGCGAAGGTCATTTGAAAAGAGGCGAAGACAGTTTCCGGAATGTCATTGGAGAGGGAGTCGACAACGACGCCGTTAAACATCATTTTGCTCAGTCCACCCCAGTAAGCCGATTCAGAAGGGCCAAAGGCTATGCTGTAACCTACGACCAACCATAGGATAGAAACTACAATGGCAATTGAGAAGCACTGCATGAGCACAGAGAGTACGTTTCGAGTCCTGACAAGTCCGCCGTAGAAGAGTGCCAGTCCTGGCAGCGTCATAAAAAGAACGAGAGCAGTCGAAGTTAATATCCAAGCAGTATTGGCGCCGTTTAATACATCCTGTGCCGAGGCCGCGCTAGGTAGAAGGAGTAAAAGTGCAGTTGCGAAATACTTAGGTCTAAGAATACTTGTTATCATTTTGTTTGAGCTCCTAAAGCGCGTCATTGCCAGTTTCGCCAGTTCGTATTCGAATGGTTTGTTCCAAATTGCTGACAAAGATTTTGCCATCACCGATCTGCCCGCTATTTGCCGCCGTGCAGATTGCTTCAATAACTTGATCCGATAGTTCATCAGATACAGCTATTTCGAGTTTTACCTTGGGGAGGAAGTCGATAACATACTCAGCACCACGGTAAAGTTCCGTGTGCCCTTTCTGGCGACCGAAGCCTTTAACTTCAGTCAGGGTCATGCCGCTCACGCCTAATTCAGACAATGCTTCCCGTACATCATCGGCTTTAAACGGCTTAATAATTGCGGTAATAAGTTTCATTGATTCTCTCCGGCATCATTATGAGTCGCCTCCGGAATTGCAGGAGGCGAAATTGCGCGATTCTAGTTCTTTTTTATTGCTGCTAAATTTCTATGACAAATTTACTTAATAGTAAAACTGTTAGCACAGCTGTTGGTGTTATCAAGCCTTCGAAAGAGTCTAGGGACTCGGTTTTTCGGATTAAACAGCAATACACCGTCACAAAACTTTACCATGTCATTTCCTAAAGCACCAATTCGGAGCGCTGTTTTCCTGCTGGATTCGGAACAAAAATTTATTCTGGTGCGTTACTGAAACACAGAACTGCTTTTTAATAAAAAAGTGACCCTTAATGGTGCGTTTTTTTAGGAAAAGGCTGCGTAAAAAAATGGGGGTAACTACTCACGGGGGGATTTGTGAGCAGTTACCCCCTAGCGGGGAGGGATTACTTATGCAGCAACTCGCTGCGGTGGCGCTTTGACCGATTGAATTAACGGAATCATCACCAAGGAAAATATCAAAATGGACCATAGCCCCAACACATTCAAAGTTATTTCTAGACCTCTAGCTTCTGCCAAGTAACCAACAATTGGTCCGGTCATTATGAACGCAAGCCGAAATAGAAAGCTCGTAAATGAATTAGCCGTAGCTCTAAATTCGCTCGGTATTGGCTGGGTCATCAGATTTATCAGAATGACTTGATTCAATACGCGGCATGCAAACAGCAACAAGCGGATTAGATTTCCGCTCCATCGTTGAGCCCACGCCATGCCGAAGTTTCCAATGATGGGTAGTAGAGGAAAAACAGCGCTATAGCGGCGCTCTATAACGAAGCCAAATCTCGCGGTCGCCGCCGCCACTACTATGCTCTGCGAGAACGAGAGCAAGCTAAACATCGAGAGTGATATCCCCTGCGCCGCCCAGTAGGTTGCAGAGGTCAGGCGGCATGAAGTGTCGCCAAGTTGTATAAGAGAATCGCTATGAACACGTTTCTCAGCACTGGATCACTAGTAAGCGAGTGGCACTATATCGCTGAGATTTGAATTCGGCTCGATTTTCTTACAATATTTTTGTATTTTAATTCAATAACTAATACGGCAAGAATTAGGTGCATCCATGCCGCACCCGATTGAACAATGACCATGGCCTTAAAAGACCAGAGAGCTAATGCGCTACCAACGAGCACACCTAAGCCTTCTGAGTAGCTTCTAAAGAAACCTAATTACGAAATAGCATTGCTGTGTTTAATTTCATCACCATCGGAAAGCATCTTCTGTATCTCATACAGCAATGCCAAGTCTGCTCCGGATAAAAGATTCGCTGCAATCCCAGCTATTATTTCAAATAATAATCAGGCTCGGTAAATCACCGGCAAAGTTTAGGTAGAAATACGCCAATCCATGAATGATGCTTCCTATTACCAGTGCTGTCTTGCGACCAAAACGTCGGCGAAATAACCAGGCTGTGCCTCAAGCACTACGATTGCAAACGCAAAAACGGCCTGCAGATAAAAGATGTCCGCAAGGCTTAGCCCTTCGCCATGAAGAAAGGCGCGATTACCGGCACGGTCACTATAAAGTTATAGAAGAAAGCGAGCCTGTAGATAATTTTGATATTTCTTTGCAGTTTTTTTTGCAAAATAGTTACCTAGTACCCACATATTTTTGTGTATTCAATAAAAGTTAAAAAAAGATCTCTAATTTTAAAAACTTAGAGGTCTTTTCTTTAAGCTGATTATTAATCGTTTAGTAGTCATGAATTCACTCCAAGCAGGCCTCCCAATTCGTCACCACACGCGAACAGAACTGATAACCTAAAATGGTCGCAGTTGTTGACATTGTGTTGAGAATTATTTGAATTTCCATTTTCTTTGAAAAGAGTTAAATATTTGAATGCGCGAATTTTAGTCGTCTTCAAAATATTTAAAGCGTATCGGATTATTTATTCAAAAATTATCCAAAAAGCAGTGGCGCAGAGAAATATTGCGGCGCGATTGTTGCAGTCACTCACTTTTCAGGCAGACTCGACTCTTCATCTTTCAATAGGTATTCAAGCGACGTTCTCTTATTGCTCCACATTGAAGCCAGCAGCGAACCACTGATGTTGTGCCAAACACTGAACAGAGCGCCGGGTAAAGCGGCTGTTGTAGAGAAGAACTGAGTGGCGAGGGCTACACCTAGGCCGGAGTTCTGCATGCCCACCTCAATAGCGACGGTCTGGCTCTGCTTTATATCTAATCCTATTAGGCGGCTAATATAATAACCACCAGCTAGCCCCGAAAGGTTGTGCAGGATTACGGCGATTAAGGTGATCAGACCTACATCGAGAAGTCTGTCGGCATTCAGTGCCACGACTATGGCAATAATGAGCAGAATAATGAGCACCGAAAGTGTCGGAATGAAGGGTTCCGCTCTGTTCGCGAAATCATTCAGGTAAAACTTACAAGAAAAGCCGAGAACTACTGGAATAAACACAATCTGCACTATGCTAAAAAGTAACGCCAGAGTATCTACACTGACCGTTTCTGAAAGATAGAAGGCACAAAGCAGTGGTGTTGCTATCACCCCGACGAGTGTTGAGACCATGGTCAAACTTATAGAAAGCGCCACATCACCCTTGGCTAGATAGCAGACGACGTTGGAAGCGGTGCCGCCAGCACAACTGCCAACGAGCACCATGCCTATGGTGAGCTGGTTCGATAGCTGGAGCATCTTGGAATACGTCAGAGCTAGAACGGGCATCAATAAGAACTGTAGGACGACTCCCACTAAGATCGGTTTCGGGTCTTTCACAATGCGTTCAACGTCGGCCTTGGTTAGCGTAAGCCCCATCAAAAACATGACTGTAGCTAACAGCGGGACGATGGCTGTGTTGAGCGTGGCGAAGGGTGCATTTAGAAAGAATGCTACCAGGGAAATTAGCAATGCCCAAAGGGGGAAAAGACTGTTGAATCTAGCGAGCATTCTAAATCTCTTAGGGTACGTAAGTAGTTAACTTGTCAATTTTTAGTGTACTGGGGATAAATCGATCAATTCGCGAATTTTCTTTAGTTCAAAACATGAGAACCCGTGTTCAGCGTAGATTCAGCAACATTCCCTATTATGGCATGGTTTAGCGCTGTAACTTTTAAAGCTCTAGCACGTCTAAGAGTGCAGGAGCCCAAATTCTAGTGCTCTTAGGCTATTTTACTCGAAGGTTAACGGGCAGTGAAGGGTGGTAGTGTTGAGATTAGTGGTCGCGGCAGGAAAGGCTCGGTCTGAATAATAAATCTAATTTATACGAGGAATATTAAATGATTAAGAAAGCTCTATTGCTAGTTATGAGCATCGCACTGGCCGGTTGTTTGGTTGCCGCCGATTCGGACTCGCATCGTTTGCATACTGTATAGAATGAGGCCGATGTGTCTAGGCTGCAGCCCGGTGAAAGTGACCAGGATTGGGTAAGTACATCATTTGACAAACCAGTTTCCAAACTGACCTATGCCGATGGTACGGAAATTTGGAAATACAGAAACCGATCTGAGAAAGATGCTGAGGTTGGCTTATTTCTTGTGTTCTCCGTGGACATCGATGAAGAGCGCACCGAAACGCTATCGATAGAATTTACTGATGGACTAGTCACCAATTATTGGATCGAAGAAGACTGGTTCTAGAATTGCCATAGAGGTAGCTTGGCCCGGCTCTTTGTGGTCTGGCTATTGCAGCTTTCCCAGCCAAGTTTCGAGGCTCGCCCAGTCTAGCTGGAAGACGTGTCTCTCACCCTCGACTATCGCCGCATCTACCTTGGCCCCTGCCCTGAGAAGTCTCTGCGACATAGGTTCGAGCATGCGATTCCAGCGAAAATCATCCTTTTCTCCGATCCTAATATAGAACGGTAGGCTATCGAGCTTATTGATTGACGCGTCGGCCTTGAAGCGTCCGGGTGTGGCTACAACGCCTCGAAAGGCGGAAGGATTGAGGAATGCGATTGCGATGGCTTCGCTGCCACCGCTAGACATGCCTACCAATAAGGGCTTGGAATCCTGCAGGGCGTGAGTCGCGTGTAGTTGTCCAATAATCTGCGGGAGGGTGGAGCTATCCCCGGTAGAAAAGCTTTTTCCATCCAGCGAAATGGGAACTGCGATTGCCCAGCCACGATCAACAAACTCTTTCCCTAACCAGAATTGCGCCTTAGCCATAAATTCATTATTCGAGCCACCTGCTATAAATATAGCCAGTGGCGGCGGGTTGCCGTCATCTTGTAGTTCATCATCGGGCTCGAAGAAGAATAGCTTAATGGAGGCCCCATCATGCAATTGCACTGTCTGTTCGGACGCGGCCAGCATGCCGGAAGGCAGGAGTGCCAAGAGAGTGACTAGAAGTAGCCGCCGCAGAGCCATGTTGGAGCCATTTAACCTGAGTTTTACAGGCAGTGAGTATATCAATCATTGCCTTTTCGACGCAGGCAGATGCGATAGAATAACTGTTTAAGCCGTTGATTTTCTTTCAAAGAAGGCTTCCCAGACAGCCCCGATTGCACTACTGTAACTTTTTTTCTCACATTGCATTTGTTTAACAACAAATGCGAGCACTCTATTTATAAGTCATAGATCAGCACCGGCACAGGATTTTATCCTTTGCTCACTATAGCCTGCGCGTTATAGAAGATGCCGAAGATGTGACGCAAGAAGTGTTTATTAAGCTGTGGCAACATTGGCAGCAGATAGTGATCTGGAAAATCATCCGGGCTATGTGGATTTCTCCACACTTACCGCGATAGCGGCAACTGAGCCTACCGTAGAATTCAGCCTGAAGGCTCCGCTCATTATCCTGATTACGAATCTCATTAGTAATCAGGATAATGAGGCCGCTGACTTTATCTCTAAGCTAATACGGGTCACCGTAAATGTTTTTGAGAGCGATGACATCGATGTTGATGAAGTCGCCTCTCCTATGTCTGCAATGGCCGAAGACTTGGATTCTGCAGGATGGGAACGAGTGGTTAGGGTGCGAGAAGATGAAAATCATGTAGATATCTATTTTAGGTTGGTCTCTAACGCCGATGTGATTTACGGCATCGTCATCATGGTAGCTGAGCCGAGAGAGAAAGTTCTAGTCAACATCGTTGGTGATATCAGCGCTCTTGGACGCCGCTTTGAGTTTGATGAACTCGTCGATCTAGATCTGGCTGAGAACTAAGTTAGCTATCAGCAGTGCTGTTTCGCTTAACAGCTCACCGGTAAAAAAGAGATCGTAATCATGAAAAAATTCTACTAGTGATAATGCTCACTCAGTTAGCGGCAGGCATGTCATTCAGCGATAGCCCTTCAGGTCTACCCGTGATGCGATAGAGCAGAAGGTGCCCAATATCTTTCTTGAGAAAGAGTTTGCGATATCACTGGGGAATAGCATGCTCAGTCTCGGGACGTGGTAAGCCTAAATGAGGCGAAAATCTCAGAACTCGATCACGTACAGGTCGCCGTCTACAACGTAGAGTCAGGTGGGCAGGAAATAGATTTCAACGAGATAGATTTCCCGATACGCTACGTTCGAGGGGAAAGAATCTTCATGAGGAAACGATCGTCAAGGTACGCGAAGAGGGAGAACAGGTCTGGGTATTAGTAGGCATGGACCTCGAGCGCATGATCGAGGTCGCGCTACAGCCTGTCTCTGATAGCCGGCGAGATCGTGACGCTAGCTAGTACAAGCAGGACTGCTATGAAGCTACTTAGGCCGCAGCTTTCTTGATCGAAACAGAAATTGATTTAAAAGAGGGGGTTCGACTCCTCTTGTCGACAGATTGCGGTACAAGGATGTTCGCCTCCGGGAAGTAACACATCACATTGCCAGGTTTTATATCATACAGCGCTATGCTTAGATTGCGCATTGTGCCGGTCGAATTGCTCACGTCAACCTTATCCTGCTCCTTCAATTGGAGCTTCTCTAGATCTTCCGCGCTAATAAAAAGCACCTCTCGATGTGACTGCCTGCGATACACATCCTCTTCGCTATAGATAATGGTGTTGAATTGACCTTCGCTACGCACCGAGGTGAGGGTGAACTGATTGGTATTCTGCGTAGCCTGTTCTGTCTTGGTGTTCCAAGAAGTTTGCGAGGGTAGACAGAAGTTGGCCTTGCCAGATTTCGTAGCAAAGTGCGGCTTCGCCAAGTAACGACCCTCGATATGGAACTCCGCTTTAGTCTCATCAATATCGGCGAGTGCTGCAAACCCCGGAATCAGTTTAGCGATGGCTTTGCGAATAGAATCATGGCGCTTGAATTCTCGAAAGTCTAAGGTGTCTTGGTTTATTACCGCTGCGGCGATGGAGCTAATTATATCGACTTCGGACTGCAGCGCCTCGATTCTATCGAAGCCGCCGTCACTCATCCGCAGATAGTTAAACATGGATTCCTGAGTCGTCGCCTGAGTCTCTTCGTCACGCACTCGAATAGGCAGGATTAGATTCTCACCCTCGACCCCATTGAGGTGAGTCTGATTCAGAGTGGAGTTAATCATTACCTTGAAGGGAATCTTGTTTAGAGCCTTCTGGGAAAAGCTCGTGTCCGGATTAGCTGAATACAGATTGCCACCCAGTAAAAAGGCGAAATCAATTTCCCCTCTAGCAGCTGCCTGAATGCAGGCTAAGGTATCCATACCCTGATACTTTGGCAGTTCTACTGCAAATTCTTTCTCGATTGCTAAAAACACCTCTGCCTTCAGAGCAGGAGTTACGCCCATAGAGCCGACGCCCTGCACATTACTATGTCCACGCAGTGGCAGCAGACCTTTGCCCTCGCCACCGATCATGCCGCGCAGGAGGGCGAGGCTAGCAATGGCTTCGATGTTGTCAGTGCCATTGTGATGATGGGTAAGTCCCATGCCCCAAGAGAAGACTGTTCTTTCACTGCGTGCATAGAGATCGGCAAGAGACTCAATCTGTGATCGTTCTAGCCCGCATTCGCTCTGAATATCGGTCCAGCTTAGCTCTGTTATAAATTGCGAGTAGCTGTCGAATTGCTCGCAATAGGAGTCGATATACTTTTGATCCACTAGGTCGCTTTCGATTAGGTATTTCGCCATGCCGCTAATTAGAGCAACATCGCCACCCACATGGGGTTGTATATAGTGTGAGGCAACCTCTCCGCCGCCAGTAATCATAGATTTGAAGTTGCTAGGGGACGCGAAACGCACCAAACCAGCCTCGCGGGCTGGGTTTACTGCGACGACCGCACCGCCGCGTTGTCGGCATTCGAGCAGCACTTTGACGAAGCGTGGATGGTTAGAGGCGGGGTTTGCTCCAAATACAAATATTAGGTCAGCCTTGTGTAAATCGCCATATTGTATGGTTGAGGTTCCGCTACCGATACTTTGGCTCAGGCCGACTCCCGAAGCCTGATGGCAATAATAAGAGCAGTTGTTGATGTGGTTGCAACCGTATAGGCGTGAAAATAGTTGCAGAATAAAGGCGGCTTCGTTCGATGATCTGCCTGAGGCATAGAAAAAACTGCGCAGGGGGTCGCTAGTTAGCAGTCGTTTGGCGATGAGTTCAAAGGCCCGATTATAACTTATCGCTGCGTAATTATCGGACTGCTCCGATTTGTGCAGTGGAATCGATAGACGGCCTAGGTCTTCGAGTTGCTTGGCGCTAAGTTCACGTAGTTCACTGATACTGTTCTGTTCGAATATCTGTGGAGGTATAGGGTCTCGAATATCGCTCATTTGTGCTTGGATATTCTTATTGCATATTTCTATGCGACTACTGTATTCATTGTGCAGGCCGCCCCGTTGCCCCCCAGTACCGAAGGCGCAGGCCTTGCAGGTATTCTTCGACTGTACGGCACTGGCTAACTTGCGGGTACCAACTTTCTGGGCGCAAGACAGCACGTACTGCATGGCCTTGAAGCCACCCCCGGTTATCGCCTTGTTGGGTTTATCCTTGATGCTGCTTTCCTTCTGATCGTTATAGGCCTTCGACTTCCATGCGCTCGCTACTCGCCACCGTGACGAGGATGCCATCTAGGGTTGTGAAGGAGCGTTCCTTCAGTTCAAATTTATAGATTTGATACACAGTGGCTTCAGCCTGGCCGTCGCTGTGAAGTCGCACCGTTAGAATAGAGTGATCGTCTTGCCATTGAAAATAATACAGAGCGGCGCCTAAGCCGATCACAAGAGCGAGGAACATATAGGCGCCGAGCCTTAAATCTGCGGACAGATTGTGATCATCTGGTTTGACTGCCTTTTCTTTAGATTTCGCTGGGGCCAGAGTGTTTCGGGCAGGGCTACCCTTTTTCTTCATGTCGCGTTGGCGCACAAAGAAAAAGGCGATAACCATCACCGCAAGAGTTAACAGTATTTTTCCGAGCATGCTGTAGATTTTCCATTTGCGTTGCAGAATAGATAGTAACAGTGGGCCTGATGGCTTCGCTACTGTAATAGCTATCGGCAGAGATGCCACCTAGTTCTGGAAAGCTTCGTCATCGCTCAATTGCGAATATCAGATCAGTCTGATTGAGGCTTTCTTGCACGAATGCGATAATCGCGCGGCTATCCAAACAGCTAGATAACAATACTGGTGGACAGAAGCCGGAACAAATTTGGATCTAACCGGTCTGCTACCCATTGATTGAAGGAAATTCCTACAGATTTTGCAAAAATCCAGTACAGATTGCGCCAGCTATGTGCCCGCAGGTATGCCAGCGCTCGACAACTCGGGGCGTGCTACCTCTTACTTCGAATTTTGGCCAATTTGGTTGATGTACATACCGGTAGCTATTCAGTGGTTGCTCTTAGCGTTACGCTATCGAAGCTTGAGCCTTCCTCTTATCGCGAATCCAGGGATCTCGCTGTCGGGCATGGTCGGGGTATCCAAGTCGGCGGTATTCGATCTGGCAGGAGACACCGCTCGTCAGTGGATTCTGCCCTGGGCACTATTCGAGGTTGAGGAGCAGCCTATCCAGCGGCAGTGCCAAATGGCGAAACAGGCATTAACAGCGGCAGGCTTAGAATATCCTTTGGTTGGAAAGCCTAATATGGGTTGTCGCGGCGCAGGAGTTAGGCTGCTCAATGATGATGCGCAGTTGCAGGACTATTTGCAGGGGTTTCCTGTAGGTGGCTGTATTCAATTCCAGAAGTTGAGTCAATGGGACGCAGAAGCCGGTGTGTTCTATGTTCGCGACCCTGAGAAGGCGCGGGGAGAGATCACCTCGCTCACGTTGAAGTACACGCCTTTTGTCGTGGGCGATGGAGAGAAACAACTCGGAGAGTTGGTCGCCCAAGATCCGCGGGCAGGCGAGTTACTGCATTTGTACCGAAGCCGGCACGTTGCCCGCTGGCACGATGTCATCCCAAAGGGAGAGCCCTACAGGCTCGTATTTGCGGCGAGTCATAGTCGCGGGGCAATTTTTCGAGATGCGGGGGATTTGATAGATCAGAGGCTGGCGCAATCCCTCGATAAAATATTTGAAGATATTCCAGGATTCTACTATGGGCGCCTAGACGTAAAGTTTAAAAACGTAGAAAGCCTCAGCGCGGGAATGGATTTCAATATTATCGAGATTAATGGGGCAAGTTCTGAATCCATCAATATATGGGATAGGAAT
>Ga0302117_10000207_pt1 | contig 23716 bp, 23 predicted proteins | sample AG5_322_MG_FD_203112 | JGI IMG/M metagenome (GOLD analysis project Ga0302117, IMG submission 203112) | Marine microbial communities from Western Arctic Ocean, Canada - AG5_32.2 | ecosystem: Environmental > Aquatic > Marine > Oceanic | place: Canada: Western Arctic Ocean | collected 2017-10-01 | reverse complement strand
TCACCCCTGCAGGGCGTCGTAGAAGACGGTCGTGCCCTTCATCTGAACGTCCGGGTACGACTCGGCGATGGCCGCGTTTGTCGAAGTCCACCACTCGTGAGCCATCAGTGCGTCCGTGAACGCTCCATAGGCCTCGTGTGAGTCGAAGTCGATCGCGTAGTGGGCTACACCGGGACCGCCATGCGAATCCCGCAGGAGTCTTGGGTTCTTCGCTCCCAAGGACTCATGCAACTCGACCGCTGCCTTGGACGCAGCGACTAGCAACTCCATCGCCGCCGGGACGCACTCCCATGTCGTTACCGCAGTGATCGCCATCTCGGTTACCCCTTAGTTCCGCCATCCCCGCCATCGGGGGTGGTCACCTCTGAGGCTTCCATGGCCAGCGGTGGAGCGGCAACCCCGTCTACTGGGACCCTTCTGGCTGTCCGTATCTACACCGAGGGCGTCAGAGACACCCACCCCCTCAGTGGAGGGGGTTTTGAAGAAATCTGCAGAAATCTTGTGCACGATCCGACATCGAAAATTCAAGTGTGGTAGACAAGGGTCGTCGTCATCATTTGCAGCCGCCTTCGGGCGGCCTTTCTACTTTTTCAACCCAGAACTACCTCCGGCCTCCACAGACTCATACGAATCCCCAACGCGACCCTCAGGATCGCCGGCGTGGTGCTCCTCGCATAAGCGGGCATCCGGATAGCGGCCCAGGGAGCGGGCACCCGTAGGGTTCCCGACCCGTGGAACTCATCATCATCCGACATGCACAGCCGGAAGCCCAGGACCTCGGAGAGGGCGGGCCCGCCGATCCGCCCCTCTCCGCCCTGGGCGTTCAGCAGGCGGCCGCCACCGCCGCCCTGCTGGCCACCGAAGGCGTGTCCCACGTGGTCACCAGCACGATGCTCCGGGCCATCCAGACCGGCCAGCCGCTGGCCGACCTGCTGGGCATCACACCGGAAGCCATTGGCGACCTGAAGGAATCGGACCACCAACGGGCCACATACACGCCTGCCGAGGAGATGAACGCCGACCACGAGGTCGTGAAGGAGTTTCTGACCGACCCGATGGCCATGTTCTCCGACGGGTACGAGACGTTTCGGGAGCGGGTCCGGTCGGCCTTCGACTCGATAGTCGAAGCCAACCGTGGTGGGCGGGTCGCCGTCTACTGCCACTCGATGGTCGCAGCCGTGTACCTGCAGGTCCTGCTGGGCCACGACGACCCGTTCGCCGTCATGGCCGACTACTGCGGCATCATGCGGGTGACGGCCTCTTCGAGCGGCATCCGCACGCTGCGCAGCGTGAACGAGACCGGGCACCTGCGCCACCTCGGCTGAACCAGCCAAACGGACCGCAAAAGCACCGGAGCCGGCCCCGAAACGGACCGGCTCACGTGGTACCCCGTACGGGATTCGAACCCGTGCTACCAGATTGAGAATCTGGCGTCCTAGGCCTCTAGACGAACGGGGCCCGATCCACTCCTACGCCGACGGTCCGGGGACCTGAAGCGCCTGAGCGGCGGTCATTGTAGCGACGGTGGTGGACACCGCCTCTTGCTCGGAGGGGAGGACTCGAACCCCCAATGACTGGACCAGAACCAGTTGTGTTGCCAATTACACCACCCCCGAAGGTGGGCCCATGGGGCCCGATCAGCCTAACGGCAGCACCTGTCTGAGCCGACCCGGACCACGGTCGCCCGGCACCGCGACCGGCGTCAGAGCCGGGCGCGGGCCCTGGCGATTCGACGCAGGACCTCGGAGCGCTCCATGCACACAGCCATCGTCTCGAACAGCGGTGGGCCTACCGTCCGACCGGTCACCGCCACCCGGACCGGCGCCTGGGCCTTGCCCAACTTGAGTCCCAGGGACTCCCCCACCTCGGCCACGGCGGCGAGCACCGAAGCGGTGTCCCACGCACAGTCGGCCAGGACCATGGCGGCACCATCGAGCATCTCGGCGGCCAGGGGTGCCTTCACCATGGACTTCTCCCACGACTCCGGGTCGTCCACCGGATCCTCCAGGAACAGGAAGTCCACGAACTTCGTGATGTCGCCGAGGGTCCGGAGCTTCTCCTGGACCAGGTCGACCATTACAGAGAAGAGTCCGGCGTCGAAACGCTCGGACGGCCACGGGGCGTCGTCACCCACCCATGGAGCGACCCGGTCGGTGAAGTCGTCCCTGTCCAGCGCCCGGAGGTGGGTCGAGTTGATGTGCTCCAGCTTCTTCAGGTCGAAGAACGCCGCCGCCTTGTTCACGTCCTGGATGCGGAACAGGTCCACGATCTCGCCGAGGGGCCGGATCTCCACGTCGTCCGGCGGGCCCCATCCCAGCAATGCCAGGTAGTTGACCATCGCCTCAGGTAGGTAACCACGCTCTCGGTAGTCGCCGATCGAAACGTCGTCACGACGCTTCGAGAGCTTCTTGCGTTGCTCGTTCACCAGCAGGGGAAGGTGTGCGTACGTGGGCCGGGGCACACCCATGGCATCCAGCAGGAGCAGCACCTTCGGCACGCCGGAAAGGAGGTCCTCCCCGCGGATGGCGTGCGTGATCCCCATGTCGGCATCGTCCACGGCGTTGGCCAGCAGGAACATCGGCGAGCCGTTGGACCTCCAGATGACGAAGTCCTCGAGGTCGTCGGTGGCGAACGACACCTCACCACGCACCATGTCGTCAAAGGCCATGGTCGCGCCCGGCGGCATGCGGAAACGCACCGCCAGGCCGTCCACCATGGTCGAACCACCCACCTCGCGGTTCTCGGCATCACACAGGTAGGCCTGACCGCTGCCCAGAAGATCCTCCACTACCTCGCGGTGACGGTCACGCCGTTCCGACTGGAAGTACGGGCCCTCGTCCCAGTCGAGGCCCAACCACTCCAACTCGGCCAGCAGGCTGTCGGTGAGATCGCTGCGGTTCCTCTCGGCGTCGGTGTCCTCGATACGGAGAACGAAGGTGCCGCCCACGGAACGGGCATGCAGCCAGTTGAACAGTGCCGTCCGGGCGCTCCCGACGTGCAGGAAACCGGTGGGCGATGGTGCGAAGCGGACTCTCGGTGTCACCGGACCGAGGCTACCGGCCGGCCTGCGGCCGCGATTCCGGCCACCGGGGCCGGAGTCGGCCGCTCAGGGCAGACCGACGATCGTGCGCCGGATGATGCCGGCGACCGTGTCGACCAGGATCGCGTGGGAGACACCCCACCGCTCGAGGCCGTGCTGGTGATTGGCGACGTGGGCCAGCATTCCCACCACCACGCCAGCCGATGCCATCGGGTCACCGGGGATCTTGCGTTCGGCCGCCAGTTCCATGAGGGCGGCCGTGGCGCCGGCCAGCAGGAAGGTCCGGATCTCCCGGAAGCGAAGATCGCCCTCCATGGAGGTGAGGTCCAGCACCCTCAACACAGGCTTGTGACGGGTCCAGAACTCGAGCATCCCGTCGGCAACGACGTGAGCCGCTCTATCCGGGTCGGTGTCCCAGTCGCGGTTCGTGATCAGCTTTCGGAGGTCGGCGTGCCACGCCTCCGACAGGTTCCCGGCGAGGGCCAGCATCGCCGACTCCACGTCCGGGAAGTACTGGTAGAAGGTGGCCGGCGAGGTGACAGCCTGGCGGGCGATGTCCACAACCTTCAGGTCGCGGTACGCGACGGTGTCCAGCACGGTGAGCGTGGCATCCAGAAGCTTCTGGCGGGTGGCCAGTCCCCGCCGCCCGGGAATGCGACCGTCCGAAGCCCGCAGGTCGCCCTCCGACTCTGAGGGCCCGGTCGAAACCACGGCGTTCGTCTCTTCGCTCACGGCGCCACCGTAGTGCCCTATCCGTATCTGATGCCGTGTCAGGAACCCAGCCCGGCCATCACCACACCGGTATCTTCGCCCAGCTCGGCTGCACGTGGACCCACCCGACGGGCCCGCGGCGCAGAGACCTCCCCGGCGTTCGCCGTGCCGACCACCCGGCCATCGCCCGCCATCCAGCGGGCCGTTCCCGCAAGCGACACGTCCACGAGGTGTCCCCTGCCGCTGCCCAACGCCGCGAGCGTCAGGACGGCCGACAGGAGGCCCGTCGCCGGATCCGCCACAGCGTCGGCAACGAAGCCCGGCGGGCCCTCCAGCAGCAGGCCCCCGGAGACCGCGGCGTCGTCACCGAACGCCACGCCCGACGACCGGGGCCCACTCCGCCCGTATCCCGTGATCGAGGTCCAGACGGTGCCCGCATCCACCATCGCCTCGACGTCGACGCCCCACTGGTCCATCACCCTTGGACGGCTGGACTCCACCACCACGTCGGCCGCCGCTACGAGCCGCTGCACCATCTCGATGCCGGCAGCAACGGAAAGGTCCACCACGACCGATTCCTTACCGCCGTTCAACAGGTCGAAGAACGCCGCTGGGCCGTTCCTGGCGCCATCGGGCCGGGAGCGGCTCTCGACCTTCACCACCCGGCATCCGGCCCTCCGCAGCAGGTCGCCACAGAGTGGCGCTGCCCACAGGGACCCCAACTCGACGACCAGGGGCCTGTCGGAGCAGTGGGACGACGTTCCCCCTGTGGTCATGACGGCCGGCAGGGTCGGAGCTGTTCCGGGCACTCCCAGGGGCATTCCCAGCAGGTCCGCGCGCTCGACCAGTTCCGCCGAGGGCAGGCTCCGTACGAGGCGTTCGATGCTGTGCCGGTCGGTGGGATCCACGCCAGCGCCGAGCAGCGCCGGAAGGGCCGCCATGTCGTCGGGCCGAGCCAGGTTCATGCAGACAAGGCCGTCGCCTGCCTCCATCAGATAGGCATTGCCTCCGACCGAGGTGGACCCATGACGGCCCATTCCAGCCAGCGCGGCCCGCTCCCCCAGCAGGGCTGGACCGTCCGTCGGGTCGCCGCCGAAAGCCTCGTAATTCTCCGCCATGAGGTACATCACGTCGACGATGGAGGCCGGCGCCTGACGCGGCGGACCGTCGGCCGGGCCGGTCAGGGCCATCGCCCCCGATGCGGCCCAGTCCGACGCCGCGTCGGCAGCGTCGATCGGACCCCCGGCTAGGAGGTCCTCCAGAATCCGCGTCGGGTCGGGTCCACCATCCATGCCCGCCGAACGGTACCAACCGGCTGACGGCGGGTTCGGCCACGGCTCGGCCTCCGAGTAGCCCCCGGGGCGGCCCATGGGGGAACATGGGCGTGTTCTGACGGTCAAGGCAGGAGACACCCAGATGCCATCCCTGAAGCCCGGAAGCCGGTTCACCAGCAGCGTCTGCACCACCCAGGTGATCGTCGTGAAGGGTGTAGGCGAGGTCGACCTGCGGTGTGGCGGTGCGCCCATGCTCGCTCCCGGTGCAGCGGGCGACAGCGGCCTGCCCGCCGAGGGGACATCGGGCGGGACCCTCATGGGTAAGCGTTACGTGGATCCGGACGAGACGGTCGAAGTGCTCTGCACCAAGCCGGGGGACGGATCACTGGGCATCGGCGATGCCCTGCTGGACCTGAAGGAAGCCAAGCCCCTGCCGGCCTCGGACTGACCCGATCCGGCAGCCCACGACAAGGTAGGGCGACGACGTGAACCTCATGATGCTGCTGGAGATGGCAGCGGACGGTTTCGGAGACCGGGTCGCCCTCGGACCGGCTGACGGCGGCCTCACCTACCGGGACCTCTACGACTCCGCCGGTGCGGCCTCCGTACGGTTCCGCGCCGATGGCGGCTCGCACGTGGCCATGGCCGACCTGTCCTCGGTCGCCATGCCGATATCGCTCTTCGGAGCGGCCTGGGCCGACCTGCCCTTCGTGCCCCTCAACTACCGGTTGACCGACGGCGAGCTGGCCGCGCTGGCCTCCAGGATCTCCCCGGCGATCATCGTCGTGGACCCCGAATCCCCCAACCGCCTGACCGGCATAGACGGCATCGGGCTCCTGTCGCGCCACGGGCTGATGGACCTCGTCGACGGTGCCGAACCACCGGAACCCGAATGGGACATGACCGGCGAGGGAACCGCCATCGAGTTGTTCACCAGCGGCACAACCGGCGAGCCCAAGGCCGCTGTACTGCGCCACCGGCACCTCGTGTCGTACGTCCTCGGATCGGTGGAGTTCATGGGCGCTCACGAGGACGAGGCCGCCCTCGTGAGCGTGCCGCCGTACCACGTGGCCGGCATAGCAGCGATCCTCTCCAACGTCTTCGCTGGACGCCGGGTCGTCCAACTGCCCACCTTCGATGCCGACGACTGGGTCGCGCTCGTCCGGGCCGAATCGGTCACCAGCGCCATGGTGGTGCCCACGATGCTGACACGCATCGTCGAGGTGCTGGATGCCGAAGGCTCCGACGGACCGGGACTACCCACCCTGCGGTCTCTCTCCTACGGCGGCGGCCGGATGCCTTCGCCCACTATCCAGCGGGCCCTTGAGCTACTTCCGAACACCGCATTCGTGAACGCCTACGGGCTCACCGAGACCAGCTCGACCGTGGCCCTGCTGGGGCCCGACGAGCACCGGGAGGCCATGGCGAGCGCCGATCCGGCGATCCGGGCACGCCTCGGATCAGCGGGGCGGCCGCTACCCACCATCGAGGTCACGATCCGGGACGATCTTGGAGACGAGGTGGCAGTGGGCCAGCCCGGGGAGATCTGGGTCCGGGGAGAACAGGTCTCAGGCGAATACCGGGGGTCGGCCCCACGCCTGACCGCGGACGGCTGGTTCCCCACCCATGACGGTGGCTGGATGGACACCGACGGGTACCTCCACGTCACGGGCCGAATCGACGACGTCATCGTGAAGGGCGGCCAGAACGTCTCCCCCGGCGAGATCGAGGAGGTCCTGGTCTGTCACCCGGCGGTGGCCGACGCCGCAGCCATCGGCCTACCCGACATGCAGTGGGGGGAACGGATCATCGCCGCCGTGGTCCTCCACCCGGGCGCCTCGGCCAGCCCGGAGCAACTACGCGACGCCGTACGTGACCGGCTGCGATCCAACCGCACGCCCGACCACGTGGAGTTCGTGGCGTCGCTCCCCTACAACGACACCGGAAAGCTGCTTCGGCGGGTGCTGCGCTCGGACCTCGCCCACCTCGGCGACGGTTCTCCGGGCTGACGACGGTCCGGGCAACGAGCAGACTGGGCAGGTGGCCAACGCAGTTCCGACCCGTGTCCTGTCCGTGGACGAGGCGACGACACGTCTGACGACGCCGACGGCGGACCTCGACATCGGCGTCCTTCGCGACCTGGCACTGCTGATCGTCGACGATGCCCACCTGCTTCCGCCGGAGGCCGCCGCATCACTGGCCCGGCTACCCATCGTCTCCATCGGGCTGGCCGCCCCGGGCACAGCCCCCGCCTTCGACATGCTGGTCGAGGATGCCGTCGATGCCGTCCGGATCGCCGACGGGGTGGCCGGCGCCCCCCGGGCGGCACTGGCCTGCTGTCAGGTCCTTCGCCACGGGGAGGGCCTGGATACGCCGGCCGGCCTCCTGCTGGAGTCCACGGCCTACGGCACGCTGCAGGCAGGCGCCGAGTTCGCAGGGTGGCTGGAGGGTCGCGGGCGGAGGGTCAGGCCCGTCGAGCCGGACCCTCCCGTTCTGGTGGACGCCGACGACGACACCGTGACGCTGACGTTGAACCGACCGCGACTACGCAACGCCTTCTCCGCAGCGATGCGCGATGCGCTGGTCGAGGCACTCCGCCCGCTGGTGGCACCGGACGACAGGCGTCAGGTCCTGCTGACCGGCAGGGGGCCGGCATTCTGCTGTGGTGGCGATCCGGCCGAGTTCGGCACGGTCGCCGATCCGGTGGCGGCTCACCTGATCCGGTCCTCGGCCAACGCCGCTCCCTGGCTGGACCTGCTGGCCGACCGGCTCACCGTCCGGGTGCATGGTCCAGCCGTCGGTGCCGGAGTCGAGTTGGCTGCATTCGCCGGACGCCTGGAGGCCACCGGCTCGGCGACGTTCTGCCTGCCGGAGGTATCCATGGGCCTCATACCGGGCGCTGGAGGCACGGTCAGCATCCCACGGCGTATCGGGCGCCAGCAGACGGCCCGGATGTGCCTGACCGGCGCCACCATCGACGCCACCACCGCGTTGGGGTGGGGCCTCGTCGACGCGATCGTGGATTGATCCACCCGACCTGAGCCGCGTCCGACCTACCCCGGAGCAAATCGCCGGGCGGCCGGGCGGTCAGAGGCGCTCGAGGATGGTCACGTTCGCCTGGCCGCCGCCCTCGCACATCGTCTGGAGCCCGAAGCGCCCGCCCGTGCGTTCCAACTCGTTCAGCAGCGTGGTCATGAGCTTGGCACCGCTACAGCCCAGCGGGTGGCCCAGGGCGATCGCCCCGCCGTTCACGTTGACCTTCTCGTGGGGCACCCTGTGCTCGGCCATCCACGCGAGCGGCACGGGGGCGAAGGCCTCGTTGCACTCGAAGAGGTCGATGTCGTCGATCGACATCCCGGACTTCTCCAGCGCGTAGGTGGTCGCCGCAATGGGCCCGGAGAGCATGTAGATCGGGTCATCACCACGCACGCTGATGTGGTGGATCCTGGCCCGCGGGGTGAGGCCGTGGTCTTCGATGGCCCGCTCCGAGGCCACGAGGATGGCCGCTGCGCCGTCACTCACCTGGCTGGCCAGGGCGGCCGTGATCCGGCCTCCGTCGACCAGGGGTGCCAGCTGGGCCATCTTCTCGATGCTGCCGCCCCGTCGGGGACCCTCGTCCACCTCGACTCCAGCCAGCGGGGCGACCTCCCGCTCGAAGCGCCCCTCGTCGATGGCGGTGATGGCCCGCTCGTGGCTCGTGAAGGCGAACGCCTCCATCTCCTCGCGACTGATGTTCCACTTCTCGGCAATCAGCTCGGCACCCCGGAACTGGGACACCTCCTGGGTTCCATAGCGCGCCACCCAGCCGGTGGACCCGGAGAACGGATCCTCGTGCCCGAAGGGCCGGGCGGCCTCGAGGGCCAGGCCGATGGGGATCATGCTCATGTTCTGCACACCGCCGGCGACCACCAGGTCCTGCAGGCCGGACATGACGCCCATGGCGGCGAAGCTCACGGCCTGCTGCCCGGAACCGCACTGGCGGTCGATGGTCGTACCCGGGATCGCCTCCGGCAGGCCAGCGGCCAACCACGCCGTGCGGGCGATGTCGCCAGCCTGGGGACCGAGGGTGTCAACGCATCCGAACACCACGTCCTCGACGGCCATGGGGTCCACGTCGTTGCGCGCCAGGACCTCGTTGATCACGTGGGCGCCCATGTCGGCGGGATGCACCTGTGACAGGCCGCCGCCCCGCTTGCCCGTGGGCGTCCGGACGGCATCGACGATGTAGGCCTCGGTCATGGAATCTCCTGGTGGATCTGGGACACGTGGATCTGGTTGAAAATTCTACGGGGTGGAGCGGCCGATGGCCGCTACCGGGGCTCGCGGGGAAGGCCCAGCACCCGTTCACCGATGACGTTTCGCTGGACCTGGTTGGAGCCGCCGTAGATGGTGTGCGCCCGGCTGTAGAGGAAGGTCCGCTGGAGCGGGTCGAGGCGGTAGCCGATACCCAACGGATCCCCGAGAGGCGCGGTGGCGTCGATCCCCACCATGGCACTCGTCCCGCGGACCCGCATCCCAAGCTCGCCGAGCCTTCGGTGCCACGACGCCCAGTAGAGCTTGCCAATGGACATCTCGGGGCCCGGCACAGCGTCGGCCACGAGCGCCGTGAGCATCCTGAGCTGGTTGTAGCGGAGTATCTCCAGTTCCGAGTAGGAGCGCATCAGGTCCTGACGGAGCGAAGGGTCGTCGATGGATCCGTTGGCCCGGGCCAGCTCCAGAAGGGAATCCAGTTCCCGGCGGTAGCCGGTCTGCTGGCCGAGGGTGGACGCCCCCCGCTCGAAACCGAGGGTCCCCATCGCCACGGCCCAACCGTTGCCCGCCCCGCCGACGACCATCCCCGCATCGGTAACGGCATCGTCGAAGAAGACCTCGTTGAACTCCGAACCGCCCGTCACCTGCACTATCTGTCGAACCTCCACCCCCTGCTGGTCCATCGGGACCAGCAGGTAGGAGAGGCCGGCGTGGCGTTCGCTGGTCGAGTCGGTCCGGCACAGCACGAACGCCCACTGGGCGTACTGGGCAAGCGAGGTCCACGTCTTCTGGCCCGTCACGAGCCATCTGTCGCCGGAGAGGCGAGCCCGGGTGGAGACGTTGGCGAGGTCCGATCCGGCATCCGGCTCCGAGTACCCCTGGCACCAGTGCTCGGTGCCGGAGATGATCGGCGGGATGAACCGCTCCTGGAGCTCGGGGGTGCCGAAGGCGACCAGCGTCGGGCCCAGGAGCGTCAGGCCGATGTTGGGAATCCGGCCGGGCGCCCTGGCCTCCACGTACGTCTGGTGGAAGACCACCTGTTCAGAGAGGGAGGCGTCACGGCCGCCCAGGTGGACGGGGTAGTCGAGGCCCAGCCATCCACCCGTGGCCAGCTCGCGTTCCCACTCCAGCAGGCGCTCCGGTTCCACGTCCTCCTGGCCCACGCCGCCCCTGCCGCGTAGATCGGAGTTGGCTCCCCCGAGGTGCGCCTCCAGCCAGGTCCGGACCTCGTCGGCGAAGGCATCCTCGGCAGCGGTGCGGGCGAACTCCATGGTTCCTGACGGTAACCGGGTCGGCTCAGTGCTTCGGCACCAGCAACCTGGCCATGGTTGCGCAGATGCCGTCGAGACGGTCGGCGCAGCGCCTGTAGGACTCCAACGACTCCCCGTAGGGATCGGAAACCTCATCAGCCACCCGACCGGTCGTGAAATGGCCTCCCCTGGCGCCGTCCATGGCCCTCACCCATGCTGCCATCCCGCCCTCTCCGACCGGCCCCACGCCCGCGCCCAGGCGTGCCACCTCACCGGCCAGGAAGGTGCGCGACCGGGCCTCCGGAACCATTGCCGTCACCGCTGCCTCATGCCTACGTGTCATGGCCACGATGAGCTCGGCGTCAGCCACCAACTCCGCCGTCAACGCTCTGCTCCGATGCTCCCCCAGGTCGATGCCCCGGGCCGCCAGCACATCCACGGCCTTGTCGGTGGCCGGAGAACTCCCGCCCTCGGTACCCGCAGAGGCCACGACAGAGAGATCCGGACCCAACTGCCGGAGAGCGTGGCCGAGCAACGCCTCCGCCATGGCGGACCGGCATGTGTTGCCGGTGCAGACGAAGAGAATCATCATCCCGACCGTACCCGAGGACGGGTTCGTCACCGGAGGCACCCGCGGGCCTAACGTCGCCGGAGCAACCCCGATGCACCCCTATGAGAACAGGATGGAGGACGCCCTGATGGCAGGACCGATGGCCGGCGTGAAGGTCGTTGAGCTTGGCGTGTGGATCGCCGGGCCCGCCGCCGGCGGCATCCTCGCCGACTGGGGAGCCGACGTGGTCAAGCTGGAACCACCATCAGGCGATCCCTGCCGGATGTTCCAGCGCATGCTCGGTGGTGACCTTCCCACCAATCCGGTCTTCGAGATGGACAACCGCTCCAAGCGCAGCATCGCGGTCGACCTCACGACCGCCGACGGCCTGGCGGTGGCGCTGGACCTCCTGGCCGACGCCGACGTATTCATCACGAACCTGCGCGTCGGCGCCCTCGAGCGTCTGGGTCTGGACCACGAGTCGATCGCCGATCGGTTCCCGAGGCTGGTCTACGGGCAGGTCACCGGCTACGGCCGTGAGGGAGAGGACGCCGACCGGGCCGCCTATGACATCGCCGCCTTCTGGGCACGCTCTGGCCTGGCCTCCCTGCTGACGGTTCCCGGTGGTGATCCGCCGTTCCAACGCGGCGGCATGGGCGACCACTCCACGGGAATGTCGGCCGCCGCTGCTATCTCGGCCGCCCTCTTCGACCGGGAACGATCCGGTCGGGGGCAACTGGTGGAAACCTCGCTGATGCGCCAGGGCGCCTACACGATCAGCTTCGACCTGAACATCCTGCTGATGTGGGGAGCGACGCTGGACGTGGGCGTGCGCTCCACGATGGGCAATCCGGCCATGAACAACTACACGGCCGGCTGTGGCCGACGGTTCTGGATCGTGGGCCTCGATGGCGAACGCCACTGGCCGCCGCTGGCACGCGCCGTGGGACATCCGGAGTGGCTCACCGACGAGCGCTTCGCCCGCCCGGGCAACCGGGCCGCCAACGCCGCCGAGCTGATCGCCATGCTGGACTCGATATTCGCCACCCGCACGCTCGACGAATGGTCCGAGGTGTTCGGGGGTGAGTCCGACTTCTTCTGGGCGCCGATCAACACGCCCGACGACCTCCTGGCCGATCCGGCCTTCCACTCGTCGGGTGCGCTGGTGGACGTGCCGGACGACGTGGCGTCCACCACGATGGTCGCCTCCCCTGTCGACTTCCACGGCACGCCGTGGGAGGCCAGGTCCACGGCACCCGGACTGGGCCAGCACACCCGGGAGGTCCTGGGCGAGTTGGGTCGTACCGACGCCGAGATCGCATCGATGGTCGCCACCGGGGTGGTCCACCTTCCCGTCGACGGCTCCTAGGCGGACTGCTCTACCAGCTGGTTACGAGGCCGGGCCGGCCAGGTCCGCCATGGCTACGGCGATGGCCGCTATGTCGGTATCCCGGGCCGCGCCGCTGGATTCCACGGCAGGCGCGAAGTGCCAGTAGCCGTGGACCTGATCATCGTGTCGACACAGGGTGACGGGCACCCCGGCCCCAGCCAGCGTCGCGGCGTATCCGAGTCCCTCGTCGCGAAGCGGATCGAAGCCGGCCACGCTGACGTGGGCCGGGGGTAGGCCGGTGTGGTCGGCGGCCCCGATCGGTGCAGCCAGTGGATCTCCGGCCAGTTGGCCGATATCGCCGTAGCAGTCGGCGAACCAGCGCATCGTCTCGAGGTGCAGGAAGTATCCGGTGGCGTTCTCCTCCAACGACGGCCAACGACCCGAGTCGTAGTCGAAGTCCACAGCCGGATAGATGAGCACCTGGAGGGCAATGGCCGGCCCAGAGCGGTCCCTGGCCATCAGTGACACCACCGCGGCGAGGTTCCCGCCGGCACTGTCGCCAGCCACCACCAGTCGCTCCACATCGACGCCAAGCTCGTCGGCGTTGTCGGCAACGAAGCAGACAGCCGCGTAGGCGTCGTCGAGAGCATCCGGGAACCGGTGCTCAGGGGCGAGCCTGTAGTCGACGGATATGACAACGGCACCGGTTCCGGCAGCCAACGCCCTGCAGGGCTCGTCATGGGTTTCAAGGTCGCCAATGGTCCACCCACCGCCGTGCAGGTACACGATCACCGGGGGCCGCTCCGCTGCTCCAGGTGGCCGGTAGGACCGGATGGGCAGGTCGCCGCCGTCCGGTCCCGGGATGACCCTGTCCAGCACCTCGGCCATCTCCGCACCACCCGGGGAAGCCAGGGCTGAGTAGCCGGCGCGCATGGACTCGGGCGTCACCTCGTCCATGGGCAGGCGGGCAGCGTCGGCGAGCGCCAGTAGGGCTATGAGGTCACCAGCTACCGGCATGGTTGGTTCAGCCTCCGGCGGCCAGCCGGTCGGACTCGTACTGGTACTGGGGGGTGTCGAGGCGTTGGTTTCGATCGTCGCGGCCATCGCCGGTTCCCACGCCTGTCGATGTGGCGAACCGCTTCCATGAGCCGTCGCCGTCCCAGGCGACCCCCAGGTCGGTGATCGTGCCCGGCTCGTCCATCGCCTCGGCTGCAGCGAACGCCCTCCGAAGGAGGTCGCGCTGGAACTCCGGGTCATGGGGCCGGCCGGCCGTGTTGCCCAGCGGCAGGTCCACGAAGGTTGCCCGGGGCGGGTTCACCGATGCCGTGATGCTGTAGGCGGCGGTGAGGCAGATCGTCGGCACCCCCGCCTCCTCCAACGCCCTCGCTACCAGACCCACGGTCTGGTGGCAGACCGGTCAGACGGGCACCAGCAGCGCCACGTCGGCCTCACCGGCGTCACGCATGGCCAGCACCTCGGCGACGATGGCCGGGGCCAGTTCCTCGACCGTCCGTCGAGCCGAGTAGATGCCTCCCATGCAGCCGATGGCCGTCGGCGCCAACCCACCGATGACGCCTTCGTCCACCAGCTCGCGGAGGCGGTCCACCGGGAAGACGATGTTGGCGTCCTCGCGAGCCGGTACCAGGTCGTAGGCGAAGTGGGTGACCCGGATGTCGGTCGCCGGTTCCGACGTCGGGATGCGACGGATGCCGGTGTCGTCCTTCCAGTGGAATGCCACCTGGCCACTCAGGTAGGCGCCACCGGATCCGATGAGGGCCACCTTGGACTCGGCCAGGGGCGCCCGCAGCGGGGTCCATGGCGGGGTGTCGGGCCGCTCGGCCCACTGGTACGGCGGATAGCCCAGCTCGTCGTACTGGGCTCGGGTGAGGGCGATGTAATCGACCGGAGTGCTGGCGTCCACGGTCCAATGGTGCCACGGCACACGCATGCGACTTGGGTCAGGCACGAGATCGGCTCGCTCGACCGGTCAGCGGGCTGACCATGAGAGGATGGACACTGAGAGTTGCCACTCCTACAATCATCGGATGGCCGCAGCTACAGGACTCCCCGGCGGCGATCCGCTGACCGTCGAGCCGTTGACCGTCGACCGGGTGGCCGCCATCAGCGGCCTCGGCGTGGACACCATCCGCTACTACCAGCGCCTCGGCCTCCTGGAAGCCCCAGCCAGGAAGGGACGCCGGGCCCTCTACTCCCAGGCCCACCTGGAGAGGCTGGCCGAGATCCGCCACCTCGCCGACGAGGGCTTCTCCCTATCCCAGATCGCCACCCTGGACGCATCCTCCCGGAGCGGCACCCTCGGCCGCCTCGCCGATGCGACCAGTTCCAACAGGCTGACCCGCCACGAGGTGGCAGACCTGGCCTGTGTGCCGGAGGGACTCGTCTCGCTGCTGAGCGACAACGGGATCCTCGAGCCGATCACCGTCGACGGCGAACCGCTCTACGACGAGAGCGCCGTCCCGATGGTCAGGGCCGGCCTGGCCATCAGCGCCGCCGGCGTACCCCTCGACGAGCTGGTCGCCCTGGCAGCCGACCACAGTGCCAACGTGGACCAGGTCGTGGACCGTGCAATAGCCCTGTTCGAGGACCACATCACGGTCGGCACCGACGGCTCGGACGACGCCCTCGTCGACGTGGTCCGATCCCTGCTCCCGGCCGTGACCCGCCTGGTCGCCCAGCACTTCAACCGGACGCTGGTGAACCGGGCACTGGACCGGGTGGCTGACAGCGACCGACGGACCCTTGCAGATGCCCTGGCCGCCGCCGACGCCGACCGTCTGGAGGTGATCTGCCGATGGCCCTGAACGAGATGGTTCCGAAACCCGCACGGCCCATGTCGGCAACGATCACCGAGGTCCGCAACGGACCGGCGCTGGATCCACTGGCGTGGCTCGCCACGACACCACACACCGACGAGCGCTGGTACTGGGAGGTCCCCGAGGACGACACAGCCTGGGTGGGCATCGGCAGCGCCGCAACCATCGCGACATCCGGTCCCGGTCGCTTCGACGAGGCGGCAGACCAGGCCGACCGGCTCCTCGACCTACTCCGGGTGACCGGACCCGCCGACGCTCCGCTCCCCCGTCTCGCCGCCGGCTTCGCCTTCGACGACACTGCACAGTCCGGGCCGTGGGCGCCCTTCGGCGACGGACGACTGGTCCTTCCCGCCGTCCAGGTGCTCCGCCGGTCTGGGCGGACCTGGGTGATCCGCATCGATGGGCATGACCGACCAACGCCGGTCGTGGTGGCACCCGGTCCGGCGGAACCCGTCGAGGTCGACGCCGCCGACTGGGCTGACGAGATCTCACGGTCCCACTACCGGCACCTCGTGGAGCTGGCCCTGGAGGCCATCGACCGCGGCGAGCTGGTGAAAGCGGTGCCATGCCGATCCCTGCGCCTGGAGCGTCGCCCCGACGTGGCCCGCCTACTCGCCACCCTGCGCCACACCTATCCGGCGTGCGCAACCGTCGGCGTGTCGATCGGCGCAACCTCCTTCGTGGCGGCCACCCCGGAACGCCTCGTAGCCGTCCAGGGCGATCGCCTCCACACCGCTGCACTGGCCGGCTCCGCTCCACGCCACGCCGACCCGGCCATCGACGCCGCCCTCGGACAGGGTCTCCTGACGAGCCCCAAGGAACGCTCCGAACATGCGGTCGTCGTCGACGCCATCGATCACGCACTCAGGGAACTCGGCGTCGTCGACCGCCACCCCGCCGACCCGACACTCCTACGCCTTCACGGCATCCAGCACCTCCACACCCCGATCGAAGCCGAGATGCCCCGGGGAATCGGAGTCTTCGACTTGGTCGACGGCCTGCATCCGACACCTGCGGTGGCGGGTCACCCGGGCGGCAGGTCCGCAGAACTGCGCTCAACGCATGAGGGCATGGACAGGGGCTGGTTCGCCAGCCCGGTCGGCTGGTTGGACTCCTCGGGAGACGGCGAGTTCAGGGTGGCGCTGCGATCCGCCCTGATCACCGACGTCGACACCACCCTCTACGCCGGGGCCGGCGTCGTGCGTGGCTCGGACCCCTCACGCGAGCTGCTCGAGACCGACGTGAAGCTCGGGGCGCTGCTCGGCCCCGTTGTAGCCACGTCGAAGAACCCGTGAGCACCACCACGCTGCCAGCATCGGACCCGATGGCCACGCAGGCCTGGTGCCGGGCGTTCCTCGCCCAACTGGTGGCCTGCGGCGTGCAGCATGTAGCCGTGTCGCCGGGCTCGCGCTCCACGCCGATGACCGTCGCCGCCGATCGCACCGATGGCCTGGAGCTCACCATGCATCTGGACGAACGGTCCGGAGGGTTCTTCGCCCTGGGCCTGGCCCGGGCGACGCGACGCCCCGTAGCGGTGCTGTGCACATCCGGAACCGCCGCTGCCAACTACCTGCCGGCGGTCATCGAGGCATTCCACTCGGGCGTGCCGCTTCTGGTGCTCACGACGGACCGCCCTCCTGAACTACTCGGAGTCGGTGCCCCCCAGGCCATTGACCAGGTCGCCCTCTACGGCACCCACACCCGGTGGGCCGCCAACGTCGCCACAGCCGGGAGCGAGGCCCCGGGCGAGGCAGCCTCGTTGGCACACCAGGCGGTGGTGCGTGCCACCCGCCAGGCACCGGGCCCGGTACACGTCAACATCGGTCTGCGGGAGCCACTCGAGCCCCCGACCCAGGACCCGCCACCGGTCGGCCTGCTTCCCATGCCGCCGGAGCACGCCACGGTCGAGCCGGGACCGCTCCCCGGGCTACTGGACACCGAGCGGGGCCTGCTGGTCGCCGGATCCATGGATCTCGATGATCGGGGCGTGGAAGCCATTGCCGAACTCTCACGCCGTACCGGCTGGCCGATACTCGCAGACCCGGCATCCGGGTTGCGCCGCGGCCCGCACACTTCGCAGACCCCGGTGGTGGCCGGAGGCGACCACCTTCTGCGTTCCACCTGGGCGGACGAGCAGCGTCCCGAGGTGGTCGTCCAGATGGGAGCCATGCCCACCAGCAAGGGCTACCGCCTGTGGCTGGACCGGGTCGGAACCGACCGGCTCGTGGCCGTAGACCACCTGAGCCGTTTCCCGGACGCCGCCCACCGGGTCACCGACCGGGTGGCGGCCGAACCGGGACGCCTGGCAGCCGGGCTCCTCGACCACCTCGAAGGCCCCGGACGCAACGGACCGTGGACGACCACGTGGACCGACGCCGACTCGGTCGCCATGTCGAGCGCGCAGGCGATTGCCGACGACGGGCCCTTCGACGAACCGGGAGTCGTTGCCGTCCTGCACCGGAGCCTTCCCGCCGGGGCGAACCTGGTGGTGGCCAACTCCATGCCGATCCGTGACCTGGACGCGTTCCTCCCGACCGACGAACGCCCGCTCCGGATACTCGCCAACCGGGGAGCCAACGGAATAGACGGCATGGCGTCCACTGCCCTCGGCGTGGCAGCAGGCTCGTCTGGACCGACCGTCCTGTTCACCGGCGACCTGGCCCTCCTCCATGACCTGGGTGGGCTGCTGGCCGCCCGCCGTCTGGGACTGGACCTGACGGTCGTGCTGGTCGACAACGACGGTGGCGGGATCTTCTCGTTCCTGCCCATCGCCGAGAGCGGCCACGTCGACCACCATCGCCTGTTCCACACGCCGCACGGGCTGGACCTGGGTGGGATCGCAGCGCTCGCCGGGGGGCGTCTCCACGAACCCACCACTGCGACCACCCTGGAGGAGGCCCTCGGTTCGGCCCTGGGTAGCCCCGGTCTGGACCTCATACGCATCGCCGTGGACGCCACGACCAACGTGGGGCTCCATCGCTCTGCTGCTGCCGCCGTGCAGCTTGCCCTGGTCGGTAGCGGGGCCTGACGTGGCACCCGAACGGTCCAAGGACCTGCACGTCAAGATGGACGGTGACGGACCAGCGCTGCTCCTTTTGCACGGTTTCACGGGTGGAGCGCGGACCATGGAACCCCTGGGCCGGAGGCTCGCCGACGTCCGCCAGGTCGCCTCTGTGGACCTCCCCGGACACGGACGCAGCGGCATGCCGGCTGACCCTCAACTGTTCGGCTTCGAGGAGACCGTTGATGCACTGGCGCGCCTGCTGGACAAACGCGACCACGTGCCAGCCGATGTCGTCGGCTATTCCATGGGCGGGCGGCTCGCCCTGGGCCTGGCAGTACGCCACCCGGAGCATGTGGCCTCCCTTTCGCTCATCGGTGCCTCGGCCGGCATCTCCGATCCGGTCGAACGTTCAGCCCGACGCCGCTCCGACGATGACCTGGCCGAGGACCTCCTGGACCACGGGCTGGAAATGTTCGTGGACCGCTGGATGGCCAGCCCCCTCTTCGCCTCCCAGGTGCGCCTGGGTCCCGATGCACTGGCCGATTCCCGCGCCCAGCGCATGGACAACGACCCGGAGGGCCTCGCCGGCAGCCTCCGCGGCACCGGGTCGGGCAGGCAGCCGTCGTACTGGCAGGACCTGGGCGGGGTGGAGGTGCCGACTCTGCTGGTGGTGGGCGACGAGGATTCGAAGTTCAGGGCCATCGCAATGCGCATGGCGGCGGGGCTACCGGATTCCACGATCTCAGTCGTGCCGGAAGCCGGACACGCCCCTCACCTGGAGAACCTGGACAGCACCGCGGATGTGATCCTCGGGTTCCTCGCCGGCCTGGACGAGGACCGGCAGGCCGCTGACGGCCGGGGGTGGAGCCGGTGAGGATCGTCGAGGCCAGGGTGGAACGCCGCCTACTTCGCTACCACTCCCCGATCACCACGGCCCACGGCACCATCGCCGACCGCTGGATGGTCCTGCTGACCCTCGTCGACGAGGACGGCAACATCGGACTGGGTGAAGCCGCACCGCTGGCCGGCTTCACGCCCGACACCGTCGAGATAGCCGAGAGCGCGCTGCGCCGGTGGGCTGCGGACCAGGCCGGCGGCGGCGACCCGCCCGCCTCGGTGACAGCCAGGGCCGCCGTCGACTCGGCCCTACTGGACCTTGCAGCCCGGATCGCCGCCACGTCCGTCCACTGGCTCCTCGCCCCCGGGAGTCCCGACCTCCTGGCCGTCTCAGCCCTCGCCACCGGCGCATCGGTCGAAGCCATCGCCGCATCAGCGGCCGCTGCCGTCGCCTCCGGCCACGGCACGGTCAAGATCAAGGTCGGAACCCATGGGATGAACGGCGACCTCGACCGGGTGTCGGCGGTGCGATCCCGTATAGGCCCGGACGTGCGGCTGAGGCTGGACGCCAACGGCGCATGGGGAGTCCCCGAGGCCCTCCGGCACCTGGACCGGCTGGCCGAGTTCGACATCGAGTTCCTGGAGGAGCCGGTGGCGGGCATCGAGAATCTGGCTTTGGTGCGTATCTCTTCACCGGTGCCCATCGCCGTGGACGAGTCAGCCCCAACGGTCGAAGACATCAGCCGTGCCGTCGAGACGGGCGCCGCCGACCTGGTCGTCCTGAAGCCTTCGGCGATCGGCGGGCCGTCCGAGGCCGCCAGGGCTGCTGCCATAGTCCGCGACGCCGGAATGAACGTCGTGGTGACGTCGCTGCTGGAGAGCTCTGTCGGCATCCGTGCCGCCGCCCACCTGGCATCCGCCATCGGCGCCGTGGACCCCGCCCCCGGGCTGGCCACGGCTTCCCTGCTGGCCGTCGACGTCGCCACACCGTTCCTGCCGGTCAACGGCGAACTACTGCTGGGCTGAGCCCTATCCCAGCGACCCGCTGATCGAGGTCCCCAGGTTGTCACCGGAGACCTCCCCGCCGAGCGCCGCCTCGGACTCCCGGGCTGCGGCCGCGAAGATCCCCTTCGACATGAGGGATCGTTCGGCGGCCCGACGAAGCCAGTAGACCTCGGCCCGGGCACGCTGGGCGCCCTCGTGCATTGGCTCGGCAGATGCCGCCATCTCCACCAGGTGGCATGCGAGGCGCAGGTCGCCCGCCTCGGCCAAATCCCTGGCACGGTCGGTCAACGCCTCGACGGAGCCGGCCAACGCCACCACCTCGGAGGCCAGTTCCGACTCTCGTGCTGGCTTCAGGTTGGCCGCGTTGCCGTCCCACCAGCCGCCGAACTGCCGGTACACGTTGCGCACCACGAACTCCGGCTCGTCGTACTGCGGAGCCAGCCATGGACGGTCCGCCAGGTGCTCGGGTACGCGCACCTCGTGGATGATCGTGTCGATGGTGGCACCCTCGTTCATGAGCTCAAGGGTCCGTCCGGCCAGGTGCTCCAGGGCCTCGGCGATGTCGCCCAGCACCGCCTCGACACGCTGGCGGCCGACGATCGGCAGGCCGTGGGCCGGGTAGACCCGCTCGACGCCCAGAGCCAGCATCTCGCGCATTGCCGCCGCCCACTCGATCGGGTAGCGCTGGACCTTCTGGGGGTTACCGGCATTGGGGAATACCCATGAGGTGAAGTCACCGGTGAAGGCGGCCCGGTTCTCAGCGTCCCAGCCCCAGGCGTGGTCATCGGTCTCGCCGCGGGCGTGCCGGAGCTGGATTGTCCGCCCACCGACCTCCAACGTCATCTTGTCCCTGAACACCTCGTCGGGTTCCGCCACGTCGTCAGGCAGGAACTTCGGACCGTTCCCGGCAATGCCGAGGTCCTGACGGTTGCGGACCCCACCGAACTGCCGGCGGTTGATCATGATATTCCAGTCGCTGGTGGTCCTGTAACGCTCGAAGCGGGCCGGCAACGCCTCATGCGCCAGAAACCTGGGAGCAGCGTGGCCCCTGTCGGCGGCATCGGCCACGAAGGCGCCACTACCACCGACATGGTCGAGGTGACCGTGGGTGTAGACGAGGCTGTGGATCGGCTGGTCGCTCCAGGACCTGAGGGCCGCCACCACGTCGGCGCCATGTCTCACCCCGCCGGCGTCAAAACAGACCAGGCCCTCGTCGGTCCTGATTATCCAGCAGTGGGAGAACGACTCGACCACCGCCAGGTCGTCGTCGATGACCGACAGCTGGTGGGTGACACGGTTGTGCGGTGCCTCTGCCACACCCGAGTCGATGACCCGGTTAGCTACGTCCACTGGATGCATCGATGGTCCACTCATGGTGCTTCCCTCATCTCAGGAATGTGTTTCGAAGTATTGCGACCACCCGCGTCATTGCAGGTACCCGAGCGCCCGCAGGTTGCCATCCACCAGCCTGACCGCCCTGTCGGTGTCCTCGAACAGGCAGAAGTGGCCGCCCTCCACCAGTTGGAGGTCCACACCCAGGGCACCGGCCTGGGCCACGAACCACGACGGGTCCAGGTCGGTGTGGGTTCCGGCCATCACCGCCGCCGGGCTGGTCACACGGTGCAGCGCCTCGAAGGCCTCGACCGGACCGTGGGAGCGTTCCGAACCGAAGATGAGCGCCTCGGTCTCGGGCCGACACGCCAGCTCGACCACTCCGTCGTCGGTGTCCCGAAAACCCCATCGCACGTAGCCGGCGAGGGCCTCCGGATCAAGCGCATCCATGGGCGGCCGCGAACCGTAGGAGGCCAGCACCGCCGCCCGGTCGTCCCACACGTCGCGGCGGCGCCGGGCGCCGATGGCCAGCGGGTGGTCGTCTCCGGCGGCACCGAAATGCTGCTCCACGCGGGCCCCGGCCTCGATGGCGATGGCCTCGCAGAGCACCAGGGCCCCAACGCGTTCCGGTGCTGCGACAGCGACCTCGATACCCACGGCCCCACCGAACGACACCCCCAGGATGGCGAATCGGTCCATGCCGAGATGGTCGGCAACGGCCAGCACATCCATGGCTATGGCGTCATTGCCGAGGAGACCGGAATCCGTGATGTCGTCGCTGCTGCCGTGCCCGCGGAGGTCGACGCCGACAACCCTGCAACGGCCGACCAGCCCACGGGCCAGAGGGTCGTACACGCCGGCGCAGAACCCGTTCGGATGCAGCAGGAGGAGCGGTGGGCCCGTACCGCCCCAGTCCAGGTAGGCGATACCCAGGCCGTCGCTGGCAACCCGCCCGGCGATGGGCGAATCGGTCACCGGTGGCACGTCCTACGATCATCGGGGGGGCACGGGGTTGCCATGGGCGGCAGTCTCGCTGACCACCCGGCCCTGTGACGAGACGAGAAGTCGGCACCCATGCACGAGAAGCCATTCCGAGGAAGGCACCCGGCGTGGGCGGTGCTGGCCCTCTGCCTGCTGCTGGGGGCCTGTAGTGGCAGAGAGGCCGATCCGGCACCGGCCGCGGTCCGACAGTTGGTGGCGCGTGTGGTGGCCACCCACCCGCATGACCCCGCTGCCTTCACCCAGGGTCTGGAACTGGTTGGAGGTCGGCTCTACGAGACCACCGGCCTGAATGCGGCCTCAGGCATCAGGGAGGTGGACAGGGCCACGGGCCGTGTCCTGAGGTCAGCTCCGTTGGACGACACCTGGTTCGGGGAGGGTTTCACGTCGATGGGTGACGGTAGGGCCGTGCAGCTCACCTGGAAGTCCGGTCGGGCGGTCGTCTGGGACCTCGCCACCTTCGACGTTGTCGGCACCTTCGCATACGGCGGACAGGGCTGGGGGCTCTGCCTCCTCGACGCCGAGACCCTCGTGATGTCCGATGGCACAGACACCCTGACCCTGCGGGAGCCCGCTGGATTCCGGCGCCTGGAGCGAGTACGGGTGACGCTCGACGGGGAACCTGTCGAGCGTCTCAACGAGCTGGAATGCGTGGACGGCACCATCTGGGCCAATGTCTGGCAGACCGACCGGATCGTGGCGATCGACCCCACCACCGGCCTTGTCGTCGCCGTGGTGGATGCCTCCGGGCTGGTAACCGACCGGTCGGGATTCAGGAAAGGCGATGTGCTGAACGGCATCGCCCATGACCCGGACTCGGGCCGTTTCCTGCTCACCGGCAAGCGGTGGCCGGTGCTCTTCGAGGTGGTGTTCGAACCCGCCCCGACCGACTGATCAGCCCGGTAGTCGCGACCGGTCAGGCGAACCTGGCCTCGATCTCGTCCTGCGTCCAGAACCCGACTGAGGGCCTGTCCGGTGACGTCCCGGCATAGTGGCGCAGCCGCACCAGCGCCTCGTCGTCGAACATCTCCACAGCGTCGAAGAAGCCGCTGCCGCCGGCGGCCCGCAGAGCCCGGTCGCCCTCGGCGCCCTTCTTCGGCAGGCGCGGGGTGAGGATCAGGAGTCGGGGCCGGTCCCGCTGCTCGTCCCCGGCGTGGCCGGTGGCCAGAACGTGGGCCCTGCCGAGGGTCCGCCAGAGCACGTCGGTCCGGCGCATGCCCGGACGGGCATTGGTGAACGCCCCGGCCACGTCCACGTACCACTGCCGACCCATGGCGGCATCCGTGACCAGGAACGGGA